>Ga0247780_1000020_pt1 | contig 146562 bp, 118 predicted proteins | sample UWRJL079202R5_FD_179927 | JGI IMG/M metagenome (GOLD analysis project Ga0247780, IMG submission 179927) | Plant litter microbial communities from Arlington Agricultural Research Station in Wisconsin, United States - UWRJ-L079-202R-5 | ecosystem: Environmental > Terrestrial > Plant litter >...
TGAAGATTCAGACGCCCGAGGAGCAGAATGCGTGTGGGTTGAGGAGGACGGTGGAGGAGGATGTGGATGGGTGTAAGTGATGCTTTTGCTTTGTTTGTTTCGGGGTGAGAACTGACTGACTGACTGATGTGTTGCAGGGCTTGATAGGCTTCCTGGAGACAGGGAGGTTTTCTGAGAGAGGGAGGTAAGTTCTGGGGACTGTGATGCGGCCGCGTTCTAGAAAGTTGGTTGGATGCCGCGGACGGGTTCTGTTCCAGTTTGTGGTCGACAGGGGAGGTTGTCAGGGGTAAACGTCTTTGTTCCAGCCATGCCCGTAACAAACCATTGTTTCCAAGTTCTTTGTCCCGCAAGACGCTCAAGCCAATGTCAGACAGTATATTATGACACTTGTCACCGATGTGTTGTCTCCCAGGGCCGTCAACTCCAACATTTCCACCAGCAACTCCAGAACCACACGAGGATAACTTCACCAGACAGTTTATCGGCCCATCCCACCAGCGGTACAGCTCGGCGCTTCAACAGCAAAACAACACTGCACCACGAATATTAAGCAGCTCAAAGATCAACACCTCTGCCTCCCCTCAAGCAAAGTCCATAACAAACCCACAAACCCACAAACCCACAAACAGCACCATGTGCGGCTGGCAAATCCACATCTTCCACTGCCGCGTCTGCGACGCCCAAATGCTCCAACGGCTAACCCTCCCTATCCGCTGTATACCGCACCGCGACACAAACAAAGAATGGGGCGTCCGAGGCCACATGGCGCGAACCTTTGAGAGGACAGTACAAGATCGTTCGCGGGCTTGTTACCGATGCGATCCCTCTGGGACCAAGTACCCTGATCCGTGGATTCTCGGGCAGGTTCATGATGCGTCGACGCAGACGGAGTAGCTAGCTGCACAGCTGGTTGATGGTGGGAGGAAAGAGACGAATCTGGAATGGCGGGGAATATAGAATCATGTTAGTTTGGCGAGGTTTCGGACGCTTGTGACAGTTGCTGTGATGACGTGCATGGCAGGGTGACATCATGCAATGCTCTGCAATGCTTTGCAAATCTTGATGTGGAGCGGTGTAGAATGCGTTGGCGGGCAGGGATTTGCGTCCACGGACGCGATGGACTGATTGAGATCATAAATCGTTGAATATCGGGGTATCTATCTAACTCTGTCGTATCTACAGACCCTGTGAGATCTCTCATCAGTCATCAGCCAGCAGTCTCTCGCATGTGGGAACCTTGGAACTGCTGGATCGCTGTGACGTCCAGAGCAGTCCCAAAGGCTGCGCCAGCGAGCCCGCGACTCGGAGTCGCACATGCTATGAGGATACGTAGGAAGGCACCGGGGCCGGTAAGCTCACCGACACAATCGGGAACCAACTCGATCCCTATAGTCCATACTTGTGTTAGCACAGCAATGTGAAGGTATCACGACGGCGCGCGCAGAGCCTCGACGTGCTGTGTGGTAGAGTTCTTGTTCTTGGTTATCCCGGCGTAATATGGCGAAGGAGGCTGAACGACGGGCTCCTCAGTTCGCGAAGATTCTCACGTTCAAGTCGACGCTCCCCGTTGCGATCACACACCGAATCTGAGCCTCGCTGCCAGGCCCAGCCCCAGTACCCTTCTTCGGGGTCCCGTTCGTCTCGCCTTTCCCATCCACACCATTGACTGGGACATCCTTGATCACAGAGGGGGCCCATCTGATGCATTGCACGAAATGGCCGTGTGCGTCTCCTATCGTCTTGACACAGCGTCCTTCCTGCGTGAGATCCCAACAGCGCAGAGTGTAGTCGTCGGCCACCGATAACAGATATTTTCCCCCCGGGTGGAATACCAGCCCCCGTACCCAGTTATCGTGGCCAACGAGTGTCTTTATTAGTACACCGCGCGCATCCCATAGCCGAATCGTCTTGTCTCTTGAACCCGTCGCCATAAACTCCACAGGGCTTGTGGCAGGTGGCTTCTTGACGCCGGCCAGCGTAGCCAGATGCGGGTAGGCCGCGGCTGGCGCAATCGTGCAACAGAGAACGACGTGCTCGTGGCCGATGAGGGTAACCTTTGGCTCCGGGTTCGGAATCGAGATATCCCATAGCCGTCCGGTGTAATCATCGCTCGTCGACAAAATATATTTTCCGTCAATCGATGGACACACGTCTCGCACCCATTCGGCGTGCCCACGCAATGTTTTAACACAATAACCCGTGCTGACATCCCATATCCTCAAGCTCTTATCCCGACTGGCGCTTACCAACAAATTCCCAGATCCGCCAGCGACACCAGAGGGAATAAACCGTACTGCGCTGACACTGTGATCGTGGCCAGGAAGTGTTCTGATATTCTTGTAGTCATCCGATGGGTCCCACAGCTTGATGGTCAAGTCGGAGCTACAGGATGCGAGAAGGGTGTTGCCGCGGGGGCCTCCGTAGTCGACATCTAGCACGGCTTTCGTGTGTCCTTTGATCGTTCGCTCCAACTCGCCCAGCTCCCAGTCCCAAATCTTGATGGTCTGGTCCTCAGAACCCGAGGCGAGGGAGGAGAAGATGGGATGGAACGCAACGCAGGTTATGGGGCTGCGGTGAGACTGGAGGGTGTGCCGTGCCGGCGATTTGGGCAGCCAGGCTACTGGGTCCTTGTTCTGACGGGAGGTAGGCGTTGCGCTGTTGAGCTCGGATTGCAAGACGCTGTTGCGTGATTCGAGGTCCATTATCTAGGAGCACGACAATGTTAGGACGAAGCAGGAACAGGAATTGGGCCGGCCGCAACTGACCTTCTTCTGTAGCCGCACAACGCTGGTCCATTTCTTTTCCAGTAGCCCCTCATATTTTTTTGCTGTCGCGGCGTCGAACACCTCTTCTCCAAGATTCAGCTCGGCCCGGAGAGCTGTTGCGCTACTCGTCAAGTTGGTCGCTGTCAGGTATGCAATTATGGCTCGGTGCCTGCACCAGGCGGTCAGCTTCTAGCGCACAGAGCGATCGACAGGCACTGGCTCAGGGCGGTGCCAAAAAACCTACAGCTCTTCGGCCTGCCGGCTTGTTAAAATCTGGGACATCTTGCCAAGTGCGGCGTCTGGTGGTGGGGAGCACGCCTCAGGCGTCAATATCAGGTTGGTTCGAGATGACCGTCGATCGGGGCTCTCGCGGAGGGGTCGCCGTCGGTCAGCGGGTGGCGCGTCTTATCGCTACGTCGTCTAGCGATCGCGGTTGCAGTGCTGTCAAGAAATCTAGAGGAGCGATTCTGGAGAAGGCAGGGCCCTTATCTCCATGGCCAGGGGCGGTTCCAGCAATCGGAATGGTTTGATTTTCGGTGAGGTCTCTTTGTCGGGACCGGTTCGAATGTCTCAGCTCCTCAAATCCACAGAGGGAGAGCTCCGCCAAAAAAGAAAAGTGGATCGCAGGGCGACAGAGCGCAGAGAAGCGTTCGGTCTGGGGGAAGCAAGGCTGGTCAAGCGGGCTGGTCAGGTTGTAGCTTCGATAAACAGTACAGGTCGCATGGAGAATGGCGGGGCAAACATCCGGCCACATGAAACTTGGAGATTTTTTCCCTGAAAGGCGAAGACAACAAGCTGTCTGCGGGCGGTGCTTGACGGCCCCTTGCAGCTGCCAGTGGGGCGTGGGCGGGTGGCGGAGACAGGGATTGGTGACATCACGGCCGGGTTTCTCCAGCAATGACGCCCCCGCAGCCGATTGGGCGACCACGTCAACAATGCCCTGCAGTGTCCCTAAAGCTGCCGTGAAATGCATGGCGCGCATCACCGCACAAAACCCGCAGATCACAGAAAAGGCATAGAGAGTTGGGGATACTGACGTGAGCGCTTCCGCGTCCGCAGAGGATAGTATTGTAGAACCTAACTATTTTGTAGATTCGCAGCGTTGCATCACCATTCCGGTCTAGTTGACGAATTGACGCACCGATCGCAGAGCGGAAACCCGTCCCGCCACGATTTGTTCCGCCCAGCAGGGCCACCCTTGGGCGCAGCCCCCTGTCCTGTCCCGCCAACCAGAGGCAATCGCAGTCGTGCAGCGCCGAATACCAGAATCAACAATCGGGCGCTTCGAGCTTTTTTCCATCTCCCGCAAAACACCACCGCCAGAGCAAGAAGAGACGAAACCACCCGCCTTTTTTTCCTCGATTTGTGTTGAGAGCCGATCTCCGCCACTGCTGCTCCCACACTACCCATAAAATATACCCCGCCGTCAAGATTGGACTTCGCAAGTCGTACGTGGCACGCTCCCACACATTGAGAATCCTCGAGCACTCCTCCTTCAACGTCCAACACTTTGTGCAGCACTTCTAGCCGACGCAGAATAGTTCTTGCCACCCGGTTTTCTCTAGAAGCTAACGAGACGCGTTGCCGCGTAGGCCGCAACCGAATAGCGACGAAGCAGACATCGACCCAACCGCTCTCCGCGAGCCCCACGAACAGAAAGGCCAGTCAAGATGGCCGAAGAAGAGGACTTTAGCTCCCTGCCCATAACAGACCGGTGGGTGCACAAGGTCTGGAAGGTCCGGAAGCAAGCGTACGAGGATGCCGCCAAGCAGTTCGAGGCCACAGGAGACGAGTATGACCCAGTATTTCGCGAATTCGTCTCGGATTCGGGGTTGTGGAAAGGCGCCGCAGCCGACTCGAACGTCGCAGCGCAGCAGGAAGGTCTCAACGCACTTTGCGCGTTCCTGAAGTTTGGCGGCAGAGAAGGCGCTGTCCGCGCGAGGCAACACGCCGTCACACCGATTATCGAGAAGGGTTTGACGTCGACTCGAGCAGCAACAAAGGCCTCGGCGCTGGAGGCATTGCTCCTGTTCGTCGAACTCGACGTTCCCGGCCCTGTGATCGAGGACATTCTCCCCGCTCTTTCCAACAAGCAGCCCAAAGTTATCGCGGCCTCGCTCGCCGCCCTCACACAGATCTACCACAACTATGGCTGCAAGACGGCGGACCCCAAGCCTGTGCTCAAGTTGCTACCCAAAGCCTTTGGCCACGCAGACAAGAACGTACGAGCGGAGGCGACAAACCTGGCCGTGGAGTTCTACCGATGGCTACGCGAGGCCATGAAGCCGATGTTCTGGGGTGACCTCAAGCCCACCCAACAAACCGATCTCGAGGGGCAGTTCGAGAAGGTCAAGGCCGAGGGGGCACCAAAACAAGAGCGGCTGCTAAGGTCGCAACAAGCCGCCAAGGCACGAGCTCCGGCCGCCGGGGCCGATTACGTGGAGGAGGAAGAAGAAGAAGTGGAGGAGCCCGCGGAGATCGACGCGTTCGACTTGGCCGAGCCGCAAGACGTGTTCAGCAAAATCCCGAAGGACTTTTACGACAACCTCGCTTCGACCAAGTGGAAGGAAAGAAAGGAAGCTTTGGAGGCCCTGTATGCCGTCGTCAATGTCCCTAGGATTAAGGACGGGGACTTTGCCGAGGTTAACCGTTGCTTGGCCAAATGCATGAAGGATGCCAACATCGCAGTTGTTACCCAAGCAGCGCAGTGTATCGAACTCCTCGCCAAGGGGCTGAGAAGGGGCTATTTCAAGTACCGTTCCACCGTGATGGCGCCCATCATGGAGAGACTGAAGGAGAAGAAGCAATCGGTTGCCGACGCCCTCAGTGCTGCCCTGAACGCAGTTTTCTTGACGACCAACCTCACCGAATGTCTGGAAGATATCACAACATATCTCGCGCACAAGAATCCCCAGATCAAGGAGGGTACCATGAGGTTCCTCGTCTATTGCCTTAAAACGACAAGGGATGTCCCCGCCAAGCCGGAGATCCAAAGTATTGTCGAGGCGGCAAAGAAGCTACTGACGGAGGGCAGCGAGGCCCTTCGATCGGGTGGCGCTGAGATCCTGGGAACAGTCATGAAAATTATCGGAGAGCGTGGGATGAACCCGCATCTGGAGGGTCTCGACGACGTTCGAAAGGTCAAGGTGAGGGAGTTCTTCGAGGTTGCTGAGGTGAAGGCCAAGGAGAAGCCAAAGCCTCCGCCTGCGCCAGTGGCGAGAGGGCCGCCGCCCAAGAAGGTGATGGGAGGCAAGAAGGCACCCGCCAAGAAACTCGCCCCGAGACCCGCCCCGGTTGCGGCTCCTCCGGAACCTCTCGCACCGGAACCGACCCCTCGCGCAGCCCCGAGCACCAGGCTCGGTATGCCGAAGCCTGGAGGTCTTGGTGGCCTCAAGGCTCCACAGAAACGCACTCTGCCGGGCCCCGGGGGCATAGCCTCGCCGCGCCGTGCGGTCGCAGCTCCGTCTCCCACGTTTGACGACTACGACGAAGATGAGGATGAACCGCCTTCCCCGCCCGTCAAGATGGCGCCACGCATGGGCTTGGCCAGGGGTGGGCTCGCAGGCCGTTCTTTGGCAAGGACCGCTGCTCCATCGGCCCCGGCTGAACCAACATCGCCCCACCCTGGATCGAGCCTGGGCAACATGGAACGAGCAGAACTCGAAGAACTGCGTGCCGCCAACGACCGCCTGCTCAAGACACTTGAAGACGTCCGACATGAGCGGTCAAAGCTCATGTCCGAGATCCAGGAACTCAAAAACCACAATGCTGGTCTCATCGAGGACCACACCAGAGATGTCTTGTCCATCAAGGCCAAGGAGACGCAGCTGGTTAGGGCTCGCAGCGACACGGAGGCAGCTGAGGCGACAAATGAGCGCCTGCGACGCGAGCTCGATAGACTCAAGCGCGCCTTGGGTAAGGCCGAGGCGTTCGGCATCGGGCCCGGCAGTCCCAGCTCCCCCAACCCCGGTATGATGAGTCCAAGACACGAAAGACACGATGACGCTGGGATTTATCGCGATGGGGTGCACCAGGACAGTGGGAATCGCCATCGCATGAGCTTTAACAGCACCCTTAGCGAGGAGAAGGAGAACGGCGATACGCGTGATTCCTACCCGCGCAGCAAGCTGAGCCCCGATCTTAGATATGCCGGTAGTACCGCAAGCAGCGGGCGCGGGAGCCCGGCGCGGGGGTTTAGGCGCGATACCTCCCAAGAGGACAGGGAGCCGAGGAGCATGGATAGCCAAGTTGCGAGTTCCAACTACGGCGGTGGCTACGGCGATAGGTCGAATAGTCGTGCAGATAGTCGGAGCGGAGGCAGGCGAGAGCAACCCGCGAGTGCAGCACCCGCGGGTAACGGTATGGAAAGCTGGAAGAGGGCTGCCGAGGTAACGAGCCAGCTGAAGGCTCGTATCGAGCAGATGAAGGTATGTTTTTTCAAGACATGATTGTCTGGACTATTGCTAATCATATTCTAGGCAAAGCAAGGCATCAAGCAGTAGAATGTCGAGGGTCTCTCCGGTCCTTCACCCGCCGATCCGGTCTCATCGCCACCATATCAAAAGCGCTAGGGTACTTTTCATCTTGGCCTTCTCCCACTTCGCTGGCGATGGCTGCGACGTCGCAGTCAGCCGAGTCAGCATTTTTGAATGCATTTTCAGGGCGTCGGAATACGAACCATACCCCCCTTCTATCGCCGTTTGCCATGGTAATTCCAATTGTCGGCGTCTAATGTTGGTCTGACGCTTTTACTCTTTCTTTTGCACTGGTCGCCTTGTCTATTTTGGGGCATTGGGCGGTAGATGTGAGCCCGAGTGGTATTAGGGTATGGTGTTGCCGAAGGCTCTGGTCGGCTGTTAGTTTTATAATAGTATATGCTATAGGTTGCGAGTCTATAATGTTTAACGCTGAATACTACCCAAATGTATCTAGTGCCTAGGCTTATGTATTGGTGTGGAGGTTCCGTCCAACTCGGCTTTGCTATCGCTGAGGTTCTCGGATCATGACCATGTCACTCGGATTCCTTGTGTACCGACAATGAAGTGAATAGTTGCCATCCAAGCCATCGGCCATGTTTGCTCAGAATGCTGACCGCAGTGAAAGGGAACTAAGACAGAGTGTCACGAAGACTCTGTCCCGGCCGACAAACACCCACACCCGAAGTGGACAGACCCATTCTAATATATTCTATGTTTCCGCCTCCGTCTCATCCCTTGCGTCCTCTCGCAACCCAGACATCGAATCAATTTTCTAGCACACTTAACATGACACCCAACACCACCGGAACCACCACCAATACCACCGCAGTGGAGAGAAGCACCCAGCCCATCACCTCCATCCATTCTTCTACTCCTCCTCCTCCTCCCCCCTACCTTATCGCTCCCCGGCCACGATTCACCCCCTGTTCAACCGACGCCGCTCCCCCTGGCGATACATCCCGCACGATCCCGCTTTAACATTCCGCTCGGTCGAGTACGAGTCAATGCCGTATCGTCTACCGGAAAGAGAGCACAACATGAAATATAAGCGGGACACGCATCTTGATGTCCCGGGGGCGAAGCCGGATATGAGGAGGGAGATTCGCTTTTGGCTGAGGTTGACGCCTTTTTGGAGGAGGTTGGTTGGGGAGAGGGAGAGGGAGAGGGGGCAAAGGGATGGGGTAGAAAAGGAGAAGGGTGGAAGGGTGGAAGGGTGGAAGGGTGGAAGTTGGAGAGGTGTAGGAGTGCACCGGCGGAGGTTCCTGGGGGCGGGAGGAGTGGGAGAGAGAGGGGAGGGGACGGGTCTGCTGAGATTTAAAGGGTTGGGGTTGTTGTTCTGTTTGCGGCGACTCTCACCAAGGGACAAGGTGAAATAGGCAGTTCATCCCGGCCATTTGAAGGAGACAATGCCTTTTGGGATCGGTGTGCAAGCTTGTATGAACATGTGGTATGGTGGTGGTTCTAGTAGAATTAGCAAGAGTTGAAGCAATACCGCCGGCTCCACACCATTCACGATCTCGAGCAGATTGACAACTTGAGTTTTTTAGGACCGCATCTCCCAAGATTCGACCCCCCGTTGCAACAGTAAAACGCTCCTACCGGAACCCTTCAATAGCGGCCCCACCCCAGCTGCATGCCCTCGGCCGTTGAGCTGCCAGAGTGGATACTAGCTAAACTGTATTATCGCTCCAACGTTCATCCAATAAGCGTGCAGCTAGCCGCGCCATTAGTTCAGTGGTTAGAATTCTTGCTTCCCATCTCATCTTGGATCAGCAAGGGACCCGAGTTCGAATCTCGGATGGCGCATCTTCTTGGAGATGCACACTCTCTTTTGCAGTTTTCTCCTAATAGCAGCTGGGTAGCAAACATTTTGCACCTGGATTCTTGGTCACGGCTTTTCAATGCCTCTGCAAATTGCGTCGAGGGCAGATTTTTATGCCTTCTACACGGGAAAGGAATCCTTCGTCGCGTCTTCCCAGGCGACATGAGCCTCGTTTTGTCAGAAAAAATCACCTATGGTCTTGCCGAACAACACGCTTCTCGGCCGCATCTCACAGAACAGCATTGGGTGGGGTGTCTACGTCATTTCTAGAAAATTGTATTCGTGCCTGGCAGTGCTGGCCACCGTTGTATCTTCCAAAATTCCCCAGACGAAACCCCAGCGTGTGATCATTCCCTTTGGGCCTCGCTCTGAATTCAGTCTGCCTCCGTATCCATCCTATCAGGATCCTTCCAGGCCATAATTTTTGACATTTCTTTCTCCAAATTGGCCAGAAGAGGTAGTGGAATAGACACCTTCTTCGCCTGCAGCAACAGCTCGGCCGCCGCGGGGGTTGCTCCCTCCTTCCAAAGCGGGATGAAGCTGTTCAGCCTGACCTCCAGCGTCTTGTTCCCCTTCACCGTTTCCGACATCCTGCTCAATGCCATCAACATCGGTTGCTGCGAGATAGGTGCTCGGACCGGGCCCGCCGTCGTGCAGAAGCAGTAGACGAAACTGATGACGAACTGGCGGGTCTCGGCCGGGGCAGCGTTGGGATCGGCCGAGCCCGCGTGGCGCACTTGAATCCAGGCCTAGGAAGGAACGGTTGAAGCAAAGTTAGCCATGTGCCGCATGTGAAAGCGTCAAGCCGAAACAACCTGCTCGCGATACAAGATGCAGTGTCGTGACGTGGAAAGGGAAGGTTCCTCCTACCTTTACGTCGTGGAAAAATGTGAAAGGGACGAAGGCTTTGTATCGGAACAGACTCGCACCCATCTCTCGGCACACGCGGTCCTCGAAGCCCTCGCCATCGGCAGATGGAGTCTCTGGAACAAAAGCGCGCTTGGCTTCCGGGTTGGGCTTACCGCCCCTCTCGTCTTCGGTGTCGAGCTTCTCCAGGCCATCCAGCAACCCCTTCAGCTTCGTTGGTACTTGCGAAAACATCTTGGCTGGCTTCTTTTGTATTTTTTCGACCGGTTGCTGATGGAGGTTGCAGGACAGACGGTTTGTTTTCCTTAGCGGGCGTTCAAGGGCTGGGGGGACAGCAGAACAAGCCCGCCTGGTACAACGACCCATTGTACAACTCGGCACCGCGATGGAGCGGCGAAACCTTGTTTGCAACGCCATACGCCATACCTAAGCCCCGGTGGTCTCGGGGCCCGGCAGGATTGCCCCGGCACCGGCAATGGCAGAGCCCTAGAATTTCAGTCACACGGACGGAGTGAGACAGGAGTGAAGCCCATGTATGATCCGCAACCATCTCGCTCGCTGACTGACATCCAACCGCTCAGAGATTCCTCGGCGCTTGATTGGCTTCGGCGACTATCTCCCACCTGCCGGAACAGGGATATCCGTGACCAGGCCTCCATTGGTTGCGGTTATCGTCCGCGGCGACGCTAAGTTGTCTAAGCCAAGGCTCAAGGTCGTGGGTGTGATGGATGGCTTCCGATTCGACCTTGATCAAGGCTCCTCCCGCGGTTGCAGCTGGGTAAGTCCGCAACCCGATGCGGCAATGTAACTCAGATTGCGCACGAAGCTGTGTGTCACCGCAGGCTCGCTCGCGTTGGCCATTGGGGCGGGACATTGACCAGATGATGCTGCTGTCATCCGCTACATAGCCCAACGGCGTCAGGTAGCCAGACATATTCATCTCGCGCGGCAACTCTCCTGACGTGATATATCATATTTGCATTTACCAATTTTGTGTCTAGCGCGGCTAACTGTTCAGATGTCCTCCCGACGCGTCAGAATAGAATTTCCTTCAAGTTTCAGCCCACCCTTTGTCCTTCACATCGGTCCAGACCCCCAGTGACATGCTCGACTGCAGCATTGAAGTACAGCCAAGCCCCAATCGCCATCCATCGCCATCAAGTTGACAATGTCTGCAGCGAACTCCATCCCCCTTATCGCACAAATTCTGCGAGTAAGCTTCGGACTCGCGTTGTCCCGGTTGCAAACTTGAAGGAATTGCTTTCCATTTACATCCGGGCACCTCTGGGATTTTACACGTGCATGCTGCTGGTAGCTAACGCGATAGTCTTAGCGAGAGTGACCGTCCCGACATCGCGCCTCTTCCTGAACAAGGCAGGCAACAGCATGGTCATCGCCACATAGAGCAGCCGAAAGCCACTATTGTCGGAGCTGGAAGGGTAAAGGGGTTGGTAAATAAATGCGCAGGGAGCTTAGTGTATGGAGCCAAGTTCATCAGTCTGAATCTTGCCATCCGAAGGACACAAGGGCGCTGCGGTTAGAGCCAGCACATAGTTTAGGTACTTTGAGGTCAGCGGAAAAAAGGCAGACAGACGTAAGAGGAAGTGAGCAGGCCGTTTCCCATGCTGTCTGCTTGGCCGTCTACTGTGTAAGGTGGATAGAGGTGAGCAAGGAGTGAGTGCCGCCGATCTCCATCTTTTGCATTACTGTTTGCAGGCCTGGTCAATTAGATCTTGATGTTGAAGGGAAAGGGAAACATACAAAGCAACTTTTAGGCCCGCGGCGCGCTTAAGAGAAAAGAAACGGAACGTCCAAGCGGCACACACCCCTAGACGTTTTCTTGGCGTTGTTCATAGCATCCACAATCCCAAACGAGCCACAGTTTTTAACGGCCATTTTGATATCACTAGTTAAAGTTCGTCTCATCACCACATACCTACGTCCTTTTGCCTAGCCACCGTGGTGCAAGCGACCAAAAAGAACGGCGCAAAAAGACATACAACACCAGGGATTCGCTGGTCGTCAGCGACCCAACTACTAGTCTGGCGCTCACTGGCTTGTCTATGGGAGAGCGGACGGGACCCCGAATTCTCCAGTGGGTATGGTCGTATGTATCATCTTGGATGCGGTGTCTTGCTTAGACAGCCTGCCCAGCTCCTCTCAAAGGACTCTATAGTGGTTAGACTCAGCGTATCGCCAGATATTATGCCAGCCGATATGGTGTGCTAGAGTTGCTGATGGCCGCGTTGCGTTTCTGTTAATCTCATCTTACTTTACGGTAAGCTTCGCTGCCCGTCCCAGACTACTACCGTTTACCAAAGCCAAGTTCAACTAGGCTTACAACTGTACAATAGCATATAGCTACAGAGCAAGTAGCTGAATAACCCGAGTAAGGTAATTCGTCCAGTCAAACTCCTACAGGCTGCTCTTGTGGAGGGGGTTAACAGCGGGGACGAGGAGGTGGGGAACCGGGCTGTCGAAAGGATAGTGGTAGTGGAATGGAGTGAGCATTGATCAATCAAGTTCCTTGCCGCCTCGTCTTCCTTATCGATACGCGATTTCCGTGACGTGGATCGTTTCAGCCTTTTCTCTCGTCGTAAATGGTACAGTTACACCCCCTGGCTTCGTCATGGAGCTCTGCACGGGCACGCGGTTCTCCAAGGTCGAGGCTGATCAGGTCCAATCGTCGGTGATTGAGTGGGCGTGCGATGTCTCCTTGAACTTGGAGGACTTGGTGGCTGGTTGCGCGTGAAGTTGATGATGGTTCGATGTGAAGGTGTTTCGCAATCGCAGTGCGTGTTCAATGAAGGAATGTATAAGGTCGTGGGAGCGAGAAGCTTCCATTCGGCCTTCTTCTACCCGCCTTCCGCACTGCTCCTCAGCGTTGTGTCATCTTCGACAACAACCCTATCAAGGTTTTCTGGATGCTGCAGATCGTGAGTCACCACGTCGTCAACGAGCCTGTTTCACTCCGCAGGTCGAGAAAGTTTGCGATGTCAGCGACATGCGATGCGGAGATGGTTTGCATTGCCGGCAATGTGCCGAGAAGCGGAGGGCTTGGCTTCGTTCAATCTTCGAGGGGTTCGTTCACGAGTGTGATGAGGGTTCCGAGTGCTGGTGGGTGCACCCACATTTCATTCAGTGGGCGCCAGCAGTGTGCCCCAATCGGTTGCTTGCCATTCTATCCTGCGCCTATCATCTCGTAACTGGTGTGGCCGAATGCCGCAACTACTACCCAGCAAGAGCCAATCGCTGAACGCGATAGCGCTTCAAGTTGTCGCAGGGGGTGCCGTGTCTGGCATCCACCGGCCTGTCAAGGGCACGCTTGTCAAGGTCTGGGCAGTTGTAATAGTCGTCAAGGACTTCGGCCGCCCCACAAATGGCCGCAATGCGCAAGAAGTTCCACTGCATCTCCAAGAGTTCCCAACTGGGTTTCTCCCTCGGGTCATCTGCTCGGAGAGTAAAAACCTGGCCAGTCCGGATCGGTACACCGCTCATCCGGTGTGCTAGGTTCAAGCCATCACCCCAGCTCTCGGTCGTCACCCCAGCGTGAGTAAGATAAGATAGCGGGGGTGAATCAGCAGCGCAATGCAAAGGCTGGAGCGGCTTCGTTTGCGCCCTCTTCAGCCAGTGAAACTGTACCTCGACTCCGATTTCGGTTTCCTGGAGAGGCTTGAGAGCAAACCTCGCCCTGTCGAACCAGAACTGCATCTGGTGGCTCATCGGGATGACGGTTTTGGGTGACAGGGGAAAATATGACACATCCTCCTCAAATCTCAATCGCCATGTGCTCGCCTGTTCTTCGCCCCAGAATACATTGAGTATATGTTTGAGGGAGTCGAAATGCCGGTGGCTCGTCGCGAACGGGATGATAGGCGCCCCCGTAGGATCAGGCATTCCAGAGAAGGCACAAACAGGCCGATCTCGGCCCCTGATAGATCTCTTGGAAGGGATGTCGGGGTTGGAAAGGTCTACATCTCGGTTAGTACAACATGTAGTAGGTGGGGAACTGAGAGACGTACAGGATCTGATTGCACGCGGTGCGTGCTTGACAATACCACCCACCATGGAGCCACCTAGCCTAGATTTGTGGATGGTGTCAAGAAGGTGGCAAATCCTCAAGACAGGGGCGACCATGAACAGGGCAAACACGGTCGTGTTCGATGTCACACTCGCTTCCTCGCAGCTGCGTACAAACTTAGCGTAGAGAGAGCAACGCGTTTCAGCCTCGGTGATGTACGATTCGATTGGCTCGGGCGGGGTGAAGATATCGTTTGTAAAGCGAAGCATGGCGTTGCGGTTGAGATCGGCCATGGAAACAGGCGGGACTTTGTTGTCACCGAGTCCCATTGCTCCCGGGTTTGCTAGTGGTATTAGGTGCTCCATTGCTGCGGAAACCATGGTTTCAGGAGATGGTTGCAGGAGGAAAGATGGAATTTTGCTCCTTCCCGCACGGAACGGCCCGCAACAAGGTACCTCGAAAGCTTTCCACATACAACGGCAGAAGCGGGCGGTGACGGTAGGGCAGGGCAGGGCAGGGCAGTTGAGTGCCACGAGTACTAAACTCTATCCCATCGTCAGGTAGCCGACGACATACCCCACAAGGCAAGCCTGGGACATGCCGAAGAATCAACCTAGGTAATACCTATGTTGGCACAATCTGAGCCGCTCCTGCCATGATTGGCCCGTTTCCACCCTCGCCGCCACGTTCGGCGGCCGCATCGTCGCAGTGTGAGTCAGCGTCTTCTCAATTCAGCGACACCTTGCGTTCCCCTGACTAGGATATTCGAAAAATTCGTCAGTGGTAATGCCACGTTGGGAAGCTATCATCGCTGCGTTCCCAGCGCATCCACTCAGCCGTATTGTTGCGAGCTCTTCGGGCCTTACCGAAAGTGCCGGTGCCTGAAGGTGCAACGGTTTTTGTCCCTTTTTAGCGTCAACGGCAGTGGTACGCGCGGCATATCCTGTAAGAACAGGGCATCGGGGACCACAGATGGTGGCAAGCTTGAATGTAACATCAATAGCTGTACATCCCGATGGAAGGTCACGCCGGTCCTCGTGTATTCGGGTCACCCATATTCCCCCTTTTCCCCAAGAGATGGTTTCTGCTTCCTTCTTTTTGTCTCAGTGTTCCTAGTTCTTATTTAGTATCATACCTTCATCTTCCTCCACTTCGAGTCCTCCACATCAATGATTTAGATCAACATCAATGCTTCTTCTGCCCCGCATGTTGGGACAAACATCACCTTATCAGATGGCACACGACGTCTACATGGGTTGCGCCCAATCAAGTGTTCGACAATGGCGAGTATCGCGTCGAAGAAATTGAAGAACCATACCACGAAATAACCTACAACGAGGCCCCAAATGACGAAACACTCTACGACGAGTACCAGGATGGGGAAATATCCCACGACAATACAGCAGTAGTCCAAGCTATCGAACCATCGCAGGATAGCGCGGTGGCGGTAATAGAACCCAAGCCTAGGCAAATAAGGGTCCGTTGATACCTGCCTGGGTCATTGAACCCCTACTTACAAACACTTTTCTAGTGCGTCGTTGTGGGCGACCATGGTATTGGCAAGGTGTCCCCTTTTCCTTCGTTCCAGAACCCCCAACACTCCAAGTCCTACTAGTCCTCGACGCTCACGCCAGCCAACTACTCACCTAGACATCGCTCATAACAATCTACACAGCCGGCAGCTATCCAGAGGAGTGGTTCGCGATGTGCGTACTAACAACTTCGCCCCTCATCCAACAAGAGATAAGTCGGGAGGGATTACCTCGGATTCTGACAGCAGTCTGGGGCAGAAACGGCGGGAGTGCAACAGTTGATATTGACGGCGAGCCCATCCGCTTGCACATCTGGGACACGGACTGCGTCACCGAGAACGACTACATAGCCCGCCATGAGGCATACCAGTGGGCTGACGTGATCATGATTTGCTACTCCACCGCCAATGCAAACATGTAATCATGGTGGAGCGTTAAAGAGAAGGTGCGTGACAGAACTGGAAGCTCATCCCTGTCTTGTGATCTGGGCGGTAGAAAGCATTCCATAGCTAGCACAGCTTACATCACGGAAGTGGTACCCCGAAGTCTCGAAGTGCCTACCAGGGGTTCCCATCATGCTAGTCGGCCTTAAAACTGACGTCCGGGACGAAATCCCCCGGCCCCACGGCTGCAACTTCGAACATGGACAGGAGCTGGCCGCCGAGATTGGCTCATGGGGGCCCGTTGAGTGTTCCGCTCTTACAAACAATAATGTCGATTGGGCATTTTATGAAGCAATCCGGTGGGTTTGCGGTCTTGAAGGTCCCATCGTTATAGTGAGCGGCTAACACAATTTGAGCAGAGCCGTAATCCCTGAGGACGTACAAAGCGTCAACGGCCATTACGAAGATTCGGACTGCTGCTGCATCATGCTCTGATTCTGGCGGACGGTACTACCGCTATATCTGCTTGTTATCTCATGGGATGAGATTCAACGTAAAGGAGGGGGCCTAAGATGGTAAGTGGCCGAATGGCGATGGCCAGGCTGTGACCTTGGGAGTATGATCGGGGGCATCTACCCGCATCAACAAAGGGGAAAGGCACAGAGGTACGATGCAAGTCAGGTCGGCGGGAATCAGAGAGCGTGTTAGCGCAGAGTTCCTGGCCCTATTCCAAGTTTCGCCAGAGTGTAAAGGGGGAGTAACCGAGAGAGAAGTGTCTGTGGTAAACAAAAACCAACATCACATGCATGTGTACTTCTAATTATCCTTCGACTAATATAAGATCCCGTTTGCTGACATAAATGAAGAAATAAAATCCATTGACTCCAAGCCGTGGAGTTTAAGTCAAAGGTAGCTGCCCCTGTTTCCCCTTAACCCGCCACAAATCACAACATCCCTCCCCCCTTTCAGCCCTCACTCTCTTCCTCCCCTTTAGAAAACAGTGCAAAGCATACAACTCCCCATCGCATAACTCGCCCCACTCTCCACAAAAGCCGCATTATGACACTTCCCATCGACCACGGCACGCGGACAATGCGCCTTCTGCCACCCCAGACAGAAGAAGTAGTCAAACGGGTGCAACTTCTGGTGCGCCCCGCCAGGATACGTGATGTTGTACGACTTGAAGGGCGTGTGCTTGCTGAAGACGGCGCACGAGTTGTCCCAGACGTTTTTGTTGCCGATCAGCACTTGGCAGTTCTCGTCGGCGTAGAGGTCGACTAGCGCTGCGTGCGCGGGGGAGGGGGTTAGGGATAGGAGCTGGAGGGCGAGGAGGAGTGGGAGAGGGAGGTTGAGGCGCATTGTGACTGGCTGGCTTTGATGTTGAGACTGGGAGGTAGAAGATCTTCCGGTGGAGCCTGAGTTGAGAGGTAGGTAACTTGTGTGTGATTGGGGGCCGGTCGTATGTCTGGCTGACACGTTGCAGCGACGATCTTGCGGGTTTGGGTTGAGTTGTTCGGGTGCTGGGGGAAAGGGCGTCATATTCGAGAATTTCCTTTGCCTTGCTTGTACGGACGATGGTGGCATTTTAGGTGCGAGCACTACCGAAATCCTAACTTTAACTTCGTACAGCTGAGATACAGTTGTAAGGTGACACTGTATGAACCTTGGCGGGATTATGGGTTGTGATTGCCTGGAGTGAGCCGCAAAGCGCACCGCTTTTAACGTCCATTGACCCCGCAACACCCGAAAGCCACCAGGACCAGCGCATCGAAAGACATGTGGCCATGGCACTCGAGCCACTCAAGTTACAGAGTCTTGACGAGTACTTGTGTCGGACCTGTCGGCGACTAGTAGAACAGGCGCGAAATCCGGTGTTATTTCCCAGTGTCGTCAGTCTGCTCAGCAACCAGGGACTCATTCACGACGACGTCGGCCAGGATGAGCGATGCAATCTCTGCCCTCTCCTCTGCGATATGGTCGGTCTAAGACTAGGGAGCCCCAAGCAGCTGGTCCTGAAAGCTTTTGCGCATGCTGGTTCGTGCCTGATGTCTATCTTAGGCTTCTATGAACCCGAAGTTGAAGTTCGTCGCTGACTATGACGATCAGAGGACCCCGCTGCAGCGCATTTCAAAAATCGGCCAGTCGTCACAGATGTCACCACCGATGCTGCTTTTTCATGGGCGGCAGCTAAGGTCGGACCTGACAGGTTTAACTCTGAGATCTTCCTGCCAACCCGTGTCATCGTTGTAGATGGCGTAGATGACACAATGGTCAGTCTCTTCGAGACCAACGCTCCGACCGACCGCACCGCCGGCTACGCGACACTTAGCTATTGTTGGGGAGGCGTCCCCCAGTTCTCGGCCACGAGAGCAAATATCGGTGAGCTCATCAATGGCTTCAGTCTGAACCGTCTTCCCCAGACTGTGAAAGACGCCGTGGAAGTGACGCGATCTCTCGGTCTGCGATACCTCTGGGTAGATGCGCTCTGTATCGTTCAGGACGACCCACTGGACAGGGATCACGAAATTGAAAGGATGGGAAGCATATACATGAGCGCAGCCGTAACGATTGCAGCCCTCTCGGCAACCGCTACCACCGAGGGATTCCTGAGAGTACCGCGCCAGAGCCCGCGATCCTGCGATATTCCATTCCCGCTCGGACATCCTAACAAGCTGGGGACAATCTCACTTGTGGGCAACGCGCCAGAAATCGATCTCAACAACGAGCCGCTGTGTCGTCGTGGGTGGGCCTTCCAGGAACTATTTCTATCCCCACGAACTCTCCTCTATTCAAAGGACCAGTTGCTCTGGTACTCCCCGGGGAGTGGACTGAAGACCGTGAGCGACACAACGTCAAAATACCGAGACACCATCAAGAATATACTATCCCTGTTGGCCAAGGGGGCGAGCACGGTGGCTCACTATCGGGAGCTCTTGATTGAAGCTGACACTCATATTGGGAATCATCTCCTGAAACAAGCTAAATTTGTGCCTCCATACGCCTCTCCCCGCAACGGTGGTATTTCGGAGCATGTCGATGACTCTGATGACTCTGACAGCTCAACTCCCGACCTGAAAATGTTGAGGGGCCCAGACCAACAATTTGAGCAGTACAAAGCCCAGTGCAAAACATGGGCACATATAGTGACCGATTACACGTCACGCGAGCTCACCGAGCCAGAGGACCGCCTTCGGGCTCTGGCCGGCGTGGCGAACTGCCTCCAACTGGTCTGGGGGGTGAGATATATTCATGGGCTCTGGCGAAATGCCTTGCCGGATCTGTTGCAGTGGGCGGTGGTACAGGGGCGTGCGCTGGAACGGCCTTCGCAAGCGCCTATGCCAGATCAACGGTCAAATAGGGCGCCAACATGGTCATGGGCTTCCCTGGACTGTGCCGTTGGATACCCTGAAGAGCTGGAGCCCGACCCAAAATCGAGGAGCGAGATTGAGGTTATCGGTTTTGATTCATCATGGGGTGATAATGGGCGCGGAGCTTTGACTCTGAAGGGTCGGATCATAGACATGAGCGCATTCGAAAAGGCCTTCCAAACCGATAGTGCGGCTTGGGAAGGGAAAAGCAAACGTTGTTGGCACCCTGACGGCCCGCTCGCATTGTTGGGCAAGGATCTGAAAGTACTTCTCCTATTGAGACCTACTAACAACAGTCACGAACTCAGACACCTCGGGAAAGAAATATTTCTGTTGCTTCGGGAGGTTGATGAACACGTCTACAATCGTGTTGGGGTTGGATTCAGGTCGTGGTACGACGAGGCCAACATGGTGTTTGAGCCAAAGGTGAGTGGATTTTGGGGTGAGTTTTCACATATCACTCTCATTTAGGTGACGTCAACGGTCATATGCTATATTTGTACTCTCCTGGCGGTTTCGCGAGAGGTCTTGTGTCAACTTTGGCAGACCGGCCCCCTAACCGGAGACGGCTGCCTTCTCTCTTTTTCTTTTTTTGAGGTCAAAGCTGAGCTCAGAAATCCAGGCAACATCCACAGTTTCGACTTTATAATCTCAGTGTATTGAAGGAAATATCGTCCAAGATTCAGAAAGCGAAGATAGTGTCGTCGACGACTTCGCACCCGGGCCGTTATCAGAGGAAATAACCGGCCTAACTTACGACGAATAACTCAAACCTCGCTGGTTCTATCCCAGTAATATGCAAGCAGTATCTCAGTGTTGTTTCGAAGTCCCAGACAGCAACCAGACAGCAATCACAGCTCCTGAATGACTACTAACCTACAACCTAAAATTTGCAAGTCGCAAGTCGCAAACTACGTCACACCAGCCGACCCGACAAACCTCAACCAGCTGGCAGGTGGACCCAGTACGTAAACATATCCCAACCTCGCACAACCTGGAGAAACACAGTCCAATCCACAACGCAGTGGGTCCAGGGGTAAATCTCGAATCAAAAAAACCGGGCACACCAAGCACCGCCCAGTTTCAGTGAAACAGCAATGATGCGCAACGTCAGCAGCGGCAGCAACGTGCGAATTATATTTTCCAGGTCGCTCGCCTCGCCTCGCCTCGTCTCGCGTCTGACATTGGGACCTGTCCACTTTTCTTTCCACGTGTCGTGTCATGTCGCGACGCATCGCCACCAGCTCAAATTCCCGCCGTTTCCGGGCTGGCAGCACCAGGGAGGGCATTTTCCATCCCTAGTCTCCCAACTGTGCGCTCAAATGCCAGCACAATCGAGGTCGTGCGGCGGCCAAGATTCGCCAAAGTTTTCTTCGAGTATCCAGTGTTCCAGTGTTTCGGTCCCATGCCCACCTGTCAGTATGTCAATGCCCCTGACGAACGCAGGCACGAATTTGAAGGTTAGACAACACGGTAGGTATAGGCTACAAGGACAAGTATAGAATTCGCCTCCAGGTTCCATGAATGTTCAAGTTCGAATTACAAAATATTCAGGATTTGCAGATTTCGATATCGCCAAGGCTTGTCAGTGTCGCCTGTCGTCAAGTAAAGTGCAGTGAGTAGACTGTTTATTCGCCTCGCCTCCTTTCCATCCGTCCCAGCCCAATGCCATCTACCAAAATATGAGGTATCAACATAGAACCTCGAAAACCCTTTGCAACCCCTGAAAACAACTGAGGCCTCCCCTGCTCACCGCTGGCTCACGGCCCTCCAGCCCGGCCGGGAGAAGTCGGCGCCAGCCCGGCGCCGGAGCATGGCCCGAGGCCTCCCCGTCCCGTGCCGACCATCCGATGCCAGCCGAGGCACAAAACCCGAAAATGCCACATCAAAATCCCAATGTACACATGCCAGTGACCTGAACTAGAAAACTGGCACACGGTAGGCGTTCCAGCTTCACCGCCCATTGCGTGCCGTCGGTGAGAGATATCTCCCGGTGGATCGGCGAATCACGGCGTATCCTGCCGAGTTTGCAGCCAAGACTCATGTGGTGTAACCGCGCTAGGACGGCATCGAGCCACGGCACCCTGCCTGCATATCGTGAACCCCGCTTCGGCACCAATAGCTTCACGCTGTCTAATTTCACGACAATGGTCAAGATCTTCATCGGATCCCCTGGTTTTCCCATGTTTCCCGACGGGCAACTGAAGATTTCGGTGTCGGATAGGAGTGGACAATGTCACTCAGCAGCATCACGGCAACAGCCACGAAGAGTCTTGTCATAAAACAATCACTGTAAAGCAGCCGCTAGCACCTAGAGGTAACCCCGTTTGAATAAAAATCCCGACAACGAACTTGTCCTTCCATCGCTCTTCGTTTAGACAGAGCGCAGGCTGTGAGCGCCCAAGAGTTCGTAAAAGTAGTCGCTCCAACACCGTCTTCCCTTATTAATCTAAACAGCACCAAAGCAAGTCTCCACGATAATGCCGGTGATACGATAAGGATCGGCATTGGAAGCCGGGCGGCGATCTTCGAAGTAACCGTACCCCTTGGCGCCAACCTCCCTGGGAATGCGGATGGAGGCACCACGGTTGGCGATACCCCAGGTGAACTTGTCGATGGCGCCAGTCTCGTGGCGGCCTGTGAGACGCTTGTCGTTGTCCTCGCCTGTGAAAGTTAGCATTTCTGTTTGCAAAGCAAAGATTGATAGACGACATACCGTAGACGGCAATGTGTTCCATGTGGCGGCCCTCGAGCTTCTTGATAGCAGCCTCGATGTGCTTCATGCCACCCTCGACACGCATCTCCTTGGTGGAGAAGTTGCTGTGGAGACCAGCGCCGTTCCAGTCACCGGGAATGGGCTTAGGGTGGACGGAGATCTTGGCACCGAAGTCCTCAGCGATACGGCTGAGCAGGTAGCGGGCCATCCAGAGGTGGTCACCCACTAAAGTAGAGGTTAGCATCAATTTTCACGTCCTAAAGATGGGCTGCGACTCACTCTCAATGCCGACGCAAGGGCCGACCTGGAACTCCCATTGTGCGGGCATGACCTCGGCGTTGGTACCGGCGATCTTGATGCCGGCGTAGAGGCAGGCCTTGTAGTGGGAGTCGACGATGTCGCGCTGGACAACCTTGCCAGCGCCGACACCGCAGTAGTATGGCCCCTGGGGAGCGGGGAAGCCGTTTGTGGGCCAGCCATACGGCCTGTCGTTGAGGTCGAGAAGGGTGTACTCCTGTTCGAGACCGAACCACGGAACGTGATCAGCGTGAGCCTCCATGAGCTTGGCGCACTCATGTCTGTAGTTGAACTTGTTGGGGGTGCCATCGGCGTTCCAGCACTCAGCGAGGACGAGGATGTTGGGGGCGCCGCGGAACGGATCATCGAAGATAGCCACGGGCTTCAGGTAGACATCAGAGTCCTCACCCGGTGCCTGTCCTGTGTCGCGAGTTAGCAACTTTTGCAGCACCACAAGAGTGGATCTCCCGAGTCATCCGCGCCGCAAACTCGACGAGCGAGCTTGCACGGCGCTTCTGAGTGACGTGATCTCCAAGGAGAGCAACATACCGGTTGATGACCCGTCAAAGTTCCAGGTAGGGAGCTCGGTAATCTCATAGGGGGTGTCACCCTTGTCTGGGAGTGTCTGGTGCGCGAATTGTCAGCACTAGTTCAAACTCGTAAATCGCCTGCTTCCGACTGGCAACACGGCCACCAGGACTTGTGGAGGTCGGCCCGATGGACTTTGGGTGTCTTATGGGATAGCGGCGCGGAGGCGAGCCGTATTGGCACAGCCCGCTCGCCATTGTCCCCAGCAACAAACGGAGTTTGTACCCGTGTCTACCCGAACATAGCCACAGGCCGGCGGCGACGGCGCCAGGAGGAACAGAAGCAGGATATTGTGTTGTAGAACTGTTGAACTCACCCTCGCTTTGGCACGGGTGCCACCCTCTGAGTCGATCCAGACATACTCGGCGATGATCTGGCCCTTCTGGCTGAGCCTGAGGTATTTGTTGAGCTGTGCACGAAAGCTGGTCAGCAAGGTGCTCGTTGGTGCCGGTAACGGCTCGGGTCCCAAATGGCTCGACTTACAGTCTCAGTGCGAGAAATGACAGCGTCGGTGGTCGCCTAGTTGACGCGCACAGCGCAGTTAGCAACGGCTGCTCCGGAAAGCTCGAATTGAGAGTGGGGCACTGCGGCGGCCACAGATCGAGGGGCAGGCCGCAGGTGGGGCAGGGCGTACCATGATGACGGCTTTCTGGGGTGTGTATCGTGGGAAATTGTGGTGTTGGTGGTTTGGGAGATCGTGAAGTGCAGCCTGCTGCTGCTGGAAGGAGTTGACGGGGCGCTTTACGAGAGAGGAGTGGGAAAAAGAGATGGAGACCTGAAGAAAGTCCAGGCTATATCTACCGATTGTGAGGTATGGTTTGGTGGGGACAGTGCACGCAACAGGGTGGGACTGGGTGGGGGGACCCTCGCATGCGCCTCTTTTGTGTGTGGCAAACTCTGCGGCGGGCTTGGCAGCACAGTGCGGATGGCGATCAGATGCACGCGCACAGCGCCGGAATCGGCACGCGGGCATCGGCTCAGCAAGACCGGCGGGTGGTCCGTGGCCAATTTCCCCTCAAACTCGGGGGGCCCGAGACGTTACTGCAGCAGTAGCGAGCGAGTGGCAGGCGATAGATAGCAGCAAGAGGGGGGAGAGGCAGTTTTGGATGCGAGCATGCCAGTCCGTTCACACCGTCGTCCGCGCAAATTGAATGCGGCATCAACCCACCAGGCACGAATGGAGGGGCAGGCTGGGAGCGTGGGGTGCGGTTTGGCGGGGGGCGCGCCACTTGAGGGGTGCCAGGAGGGGACGCTTGCAGCGCAAGCTGAGGCCGTGCCGCGACCCAACGAGGCATTAACGAACTCGTTATCGGCTTCTAGCCCGTTTCGCGACGTGTGAGGTCGCGCAGAGATTCAGACCAATCCGCACGGGTGCGTTTCCATTGCGGGCGAGGGATTTCTCGTCGTCACCTGGTCCTGTCCCGCGAGGGCTGAAGGACCCCCAAGGCCCCGCTTTTTATCCAGCATTCTCTTGCCGCCGTGACTCGAACAAATCGCCTCAGAGTTACCAAACAGAGTCAACGTCCGCGGCATTTCCTACGTTTGAATCGGCGCTGGGGAGATACAATTGCAAAACTGCATGACTGCTCCCGGTGGTCTTCGACCCGATCCGCCAATCGAAGGCGGCGCCGTCTTCGTCCTTATCAGCAGATGGAATGCGGTTACCTAATTGGCGGCCCCGCGCTCAGGGGTCGCCCGGGGTCTGCGCGGCTTCTGGTTGGCCCAGGCATGGACGACACGGATTAACGTTCCGTCATCAGATGTTCGGCACCTTTCGGCAGCTGGGCAGCTGCCCACGCGAGCGCGAGTCTGGTCACTCCGGTGGTCTGCCCTGGTGCGCGGGAAATTCCCGGATAAACCCCCAACAGATCTGGCCCACAATCCGTATCAGCCCCAACGCTCGGAAGGCTTGGCATTGCATATGGCGTTGGGTCATGTCTGGTTGACGTTTATCGCGCTCCACTGCCGACTTCCGCGCTGTCCCTGTGACAAAAGTCAGGGCCTGGGACAGGCCTGCGCCGATACCGAATGCGATACTGACACGAGCTCTGACGTGCTGCCGCGGTTGAGGGGAGATTGTGAGCAGGTTGTGGTGCTTGTGCTGTTTCCTGAGCGACGGCGCGATACGACACGGGGCAGCACGGGACACTGCTCGATCTCAAATCTGGGGTTTCTGGGGAAGCACAGCCGAGCACCCGGATGTCGTACCCCGGCGGCATCGCATTCAGTCAGCGTGTGGCCCCAGATGGGACCCAACGGGCAATCTGGGGGATACCGCTCCCTCCCGCATTCCTCACCCCTGTCGCAGGTCCTTTTCGGCGGTTTTCGTACCTGAAAGCTGGGCATTGGGGGCTCCTGAGCTTGGATCGGGAGGTGGACAACGAGGTGGACATGCGGCTGCCCATTGGACGATGGAGTAGGGCTGCATGAGGTGTGCTCGCCGACGTGGGCGACCTCGCCGCCGCCGGCTGCACGCTACATGTCGCTTACCACAGTCGTCGGGGGCCACCAAGCGTCTTGTGCGCTCTGTGGCGGACACCATCCTCGATGAGATCTGTCTGTTCACGCTTTTTGTGACCATCCTGTTCGCCAATAGGCCGTGGCTGTCCAAGCCGCCTTGATATGGCTTCCTGTGTGGTGGTGGCCACATTCTGTGAGTTGGAGGCTTGAGCGCTTCATTAGTGACGAGCCCGCCCTCTCGGCAGCGTCGGGTGGTCTTTGAATGACATATACTGGAGCGGTATGATAGGTCAGCTGAAACGCGCGCTTCTTCCTTCGAATTGACCAGTGATACTCGCCAGTGCGCTTGGCCGACCGCCCAATATCCCGCAAGTCAGCAGTTGTCGAACTGACTAAATCGACGATGTTCCGGTCAAGCTTACGAGATAGCTATGCGAATAATGACTAGTAGCTACGACATCATCATACCTTCGACGATAGTTTCTAGTGGCCTGGGGCCAAGATATTGTCGATCAATGACATAGCCAATGTGGCCGTTTTCCAGAACAACGACGACATGCAGGGACAGTGGATACAATCCCCGGCACATCAACGTCAGCGGTATTGTACTGACCTATGACCTTTCCTGAACGAGAGGCCTCATAACGATGGTGGATGATTTTGTTTCCCGCACTGTACTGGCTTCCGGAATGTCCTCGCCAAGAATTGGCACAACGGCGCCAAGGGAGAATAGGGGCAAGAGTTTCCAGGGTAGTAATGCGATACCGCACTGTACGCTTTCTTACTTTCCTTTCGGTGTACTGAGCTAGACTCAAAATGAGATGTGCACCTGTAGACGTTAGGTTCGAAGATTGACTCATCATCTGCCTCGATGCTCCATCTCGACACTTGCCTAGGGAACCTCGAGATCTGGAGGTACTTGAGTGGTATATCCGACATAAGTTCTCATCACCGGTGTTGGATAGCCCTGTCACGGGAGTCTTGGAACATCGCTGAGGAATCAGGTGACGAGGGGAGGGTCCAACTACCCGGATAGATTTACTGTAAATGCTTGCCAACATGGTCTGAAATAACCGCCATACCATCAATACGTACACGTCGTACAATGGGACACATTTTTCGGTGTCTTGAAGTACAAGTCCTTCCCGTAGGTAGAATTCAGCGTCACCGAGCCAACGACACCCCCCGACTCAAGCCGCACGAAGGTGTCGACAGCCGAGTGTTTGAGCTGCTCTTTCGAGGCAACTATCTGCCTCGCACCGCGAATCCAGCTCCCATAGCCTCCATACCCTGAGCGTTGTCCGAAGCAGAGATTTACTCCATTTCCCTCGATGTCCATACCAGGAAGTTGACGATCCCATCTATAGCACCACGTATCACCGTGGTCATGAGCCGAAAAGACCGCTAGCAGCCCGGGAGTAGAAGTTATCGCCTCCATGAAGGGACCATCCTGTCCTCCATAATAACAGGTTTCGTTGTTTGTTTCGTCAGGGCACCACCCCTGTGCCTGCCCGGACATGGGGTTGTCGTCGTTGATTCCGGGCTGTTTATTTGCATCTACGCCCGTCTCCTGGAATGCAACGGACGCGTTGGTCGGGATGTGGACGAAGGCCAGTGAGGGGATTGTCTTCCCCGCGTTGTTGACGAGGTCGAGGTTTGTCTGCTCGAACCACTCGACGACACGCTCGTCTACCCAGCACGGCACGCCGACGCCCTTGCCGGTTTGGGGATCCTCCTCTTGGTACTTCAACCCCCCACGGCTGTCGAAGAACCACAGGAGCAGCTCGGGTGTGCAGTCCGCTTCTACCTTGCACTTTGCGTCGTAGACGGGGAGGTAGTAGTTCACGCCGACGTCATCCCCCGACACCAACTGGCGAGTGCGTGCGTTCCGCCAGGTCTGCTCACGGGCGAGGATCAACTCGTGCGAGACGTTGAAACTATTGTCGTGATTTCCGTACGTCGACGCCCATGTCAGGTTGCGCTGCATCATTGGCTTGACCATCTGGTCGATGTAGGCCGTGCTGTTTTCCAGAAACGCATTCTCGCCCGTTATTAGATCACCGTTCAGCACAACGAGGTCGACAGTAGGCTCCGCGTCCAGAATTTTGTTGATCACCCCAACCGCGTTGATATCCTGCTTCGGTCCCCATGAATCCCATGCATCTAGCCCGCTGTTAGCACATGTTTTCAACACAAACTCCCGCAAGACACCACGTACTCTCACCGAAGTGCAAATCCTCAAAGATGGAGATTTGAAAGGTGCCATCGGCGCGGAACTTCAACGGCGGCAACGGCAACCCACCAACGGCCTCCAAGGCCGCCTGCTTCCGACTTGGCGGAGCCAAGCCCAACAACCGAACGAACGTCGCGAGAAGCATTGCCAAGCCCATGAACACACTAGAAACCCGACGAGCGGACACCCTCCCGCCGGCAGTGCCATCCCGCCCGGCGGTATTTGTATGTCCTTTCATCGCGTTTGCCCTGCGAAGTCAACCAGCCCCTAGCATTTCCACGGCGGCCCTGAATGCAGCAGGCACTCGACGTGTCGCGCCTGCCTAACAAACGCCCAGCAAGAAGGGGTAAGGCAACAAAGCGAGGCCAGCGACGCCGGTTAGAAGTAAAGTTTCGCTATCGCATGGTATCGCGAATAGCGCGAATCAAGACCAAAAAAAGCAAAAGGGAGCCAAGATTAGACGCGTGGTTGAGCTAGAGCCTGGAGTTTGGTCGTCCAGATTGTAGTGGGGCAACTCAAGCCGAGCCGGGAGCCGAACAACCCAAGCACAAGGGTCCGACCATCATCAATCTAGTGCCGCCTCTTCGTGCGACGTCTGGGAAAAGCCAAGCCAATCTCTCGAGGTAACGTGAGAAAGCTTGATCAAAGAGTTAAGAACTGCTGATGTATAATTGCGAAGTTTCCCGGGAGCACAACATCAAAAGCCCTGGCTCTAACGTTCAGACGGATTTCCCAGGGCCAAACAGGGGGGACAGTGCAACTTTCGCGCCTGCGCAAACGGCCAGTGCGATAACGGAGCGCATCTTGCAAGAGCCCACCATTCCCCGCCAAACAGTTGGCAAATCCGATAAAGACAGTCTCGAGCCCTATTTTTAGCCCCTCGAGTGCTCAACACGTGGTTTATTGTAATAGAATCGAGTTCTCGTAAAGCCTGCCAGTTCCCTTTCTCCCAGCGATAAGGCCAGGTGGGGTCCCTTTTTGGCGTCTCCACACCTGGCTTTTGGCTCGTCGCACAAAGCAAGATCTACGATTCGGGAATCTGAAACCGTATCGTGATCCAAATATACCAGGGTATTTGTTCTTGTATTTCATGACACAATCTGGAATTAAAGTCCACAGTGAGTCCACAGTGCTACTGAAAATATTGCACAACATTGGCCTCGAATAGTTGTGCCCTAGTAGATCCGAGCCTGTGTTGTGCATCGGCGATTTCTCGGATGGCAGGGAGATCGACGCGTGTTCGGGCGCTCAGATCTGATCACCGCGAACGCACTGCCGATGGGCTTGCCGCCCGCATTGAGGTGTGTGTCTGTTGTCGCGCATCATCCGGGGCACAGATCCTGACCGCTGCGTTGCTAATCACTCAACCACCAGAATTGTTCGGGTCACACACCACTGAAACTGCGATCAGTCGGAGAATATCACACCTCAACGGTGCCAAAAATACAGGGGTTGAGTTTGGTTTTAGCGAGAAAGCATCGGCAGAAACACGAGTTGTTTACCAAACACATCAATTCAGATGATTTAGATTATATTATAATTTTACAATAGATACTGTGGATCAAATCTGAATCGTAGTGTAGGTGTTGGTAAAACATGCCGAATCCAAGTTGCACCTTTATGCAAGTGAAGCAAATAGAACGAAACGCTTTTGTACAAAAAAGAAGACAGCGAGATAAGAGTCTCAGATGTACGCGTAGCAGAGAGGGCTTCCGCCCACGGTGTTCATCAGGCTCTTGATTGTGACAGGCGGGGCCAACGGCGAGAGATCGACGAGATCGTTAACAGTGGCGTTGGGGCTCGGCACGAAGTCGAAGAAAAATGTGGTCCCAAAGAGGTTTTGGCGGTTGTCAAAGTCGAGGTGCTGCCAAATCCAGTACACACGATCAACCTGGCCGTGGTGAAGGTAGAAAGCCGGGTCATTCGGGGAGACGAATGGGTCTGCGCCCGGATCTCCAGCCACTTGGAAATGGCCTCCGCCGTGGACTCCAACCTGGTTCGTGGATGTCCGCGCATCGCCTGTCTGGGGTGGCCGTTAGCAAGGTAATAGGACGAGGAGAGAGAGTCTTCAATCTTACAAATTCGCCTTGGAAGGAGGCAATGTTGGTCTTGTAAAGGATAAGCTCTGTGGTGTTGCGGAACGAAGTCCACTGCTTGGCAATGCTCGGGTTCAGATCCCTCTTGAGACAGCGCGGGTTGTCCTGCGAGGGGTCTGCAGCCGAAGTGGTGTTGGGCGTCCCGTAAATGGGCCTTGCGACGGGGCCCAAATGAAGTACCAGATCCTTGAAGGGACCCTTCGTGACGCAGCCACCGCCGGTACCAGGCTGGAAGATGGTTGGTGTCGTGTAGCCTGGGAAGATGAGCTGCATCCCTTCATGCGGGATGAAGGCACCATCACTGCCAAGCGAGGTGTCTGAGCCATCAAAGACTGGAGAATCGCGGGGCGAGTTCACATCGTAGCCCCACTCCCAATATGGTAGATTGCCTGTGTTCGCCGGTCAGTCATTTAACCGGCGGCTGGGAACCTGGCGGCCGGGATCCTCACCATTGTAGCCGCATTTTTGGAGCTCCTTCTCGTAAGTATGGATGAAGTAGCGATGCCATGTAAAAAAGTTCCCCTGGTGAGCAGTCAGCGGCAATACAGGTGGACGTAGCACGGGGCTCTCGTACCGTCAAGTGTATGGTGAGGGTCTGGTTCATATGGACGAAGACGAAGTCGTCGAAAAGTGACTTCGATCCCGGCACGGCACCTGCCGGAAACAGCGACGGCTTTTTTTGCAGGCACTGTACGGACTTGATGAAGTTCTTGCGCTGGTTCGGAGAGAGTGTCCTCCTGGTAGCTTGTCAGCAGGTGATCCTAACCAGTTTACAGACGCAAAGAAAGGGGAAAGCTGGGGCTCGTGTAAGCATACCACTCCTGACGGAACTTGACGTTGCCCGCGTTGCAACCCCCTTTAGTCTCGCCTAACGAATTCGAGAGCGCGATTGAGCTGAGCCCTGTGAGAGCCAGGCCAGAGTCGATGGCGTACTGGCCAAAGTCCGGGACTGTGCATCGGACGGCGGAGACGGACGACACCGCAGCTGCCGCGAGGCAGAGTGATGTTTTGAGCAGCATTGTCGCCGTTTCACCCTTGCTGGCAGCTAGAGGGTATGTGATGGGGTTGCGGGTTAGGGAAACGAGTTGGGATTCGGAACGAGGAAGGGATCGACGCCAGTGCTATTATATAGGGCCATGACAACATGGAGGTTTCTGGCCGGCCCATGCCTCTCCCTGCAATCTCTGCTTGCAACCTCTTGGCTGAGCCAGTGAACCGGGGCGGGCAACTCAACCGCAGGCGCGTGGTCAACTGCTCCCGCGATGGAGAGGTCCGGGGAGATCCCTTGAAAGTCGTGGACAGCGTTGCAGCAAAACGCTTCAAAAGGGATGTGGCTGCAACCGTGCCTCATGCAGGCAGTCGTGAGGTCGGCAAGACAGGGAGGCCCAAATAAGCCTTGAAATAGCCCAACCCCCCTGCAAATCCGGGACCTCCCCGATGGCCCCGCACGGCCGCGTTATGGGGGCTCATGAGCACTGAGTGGGAGGCCGGCCGGCGCCCTTGGGCAGGCTAGTCAGGATCCTGCAGGCTGGAACACACGGAAACGAGAGCGCGGATGCCCCCCCGTGCCGTGTTGCGAACGGACGTGGCGCAGGAATCATGCACCGCCGGCGGCCACTGAGGGCAGCGTAGAAGGCGCCACTGTTCCATCATGTTTCTGGTCGCTCTGCAGCCGGAATTTGGTTCACGAATAAGCGGGAGCGCTGTGTGTCACCATGGACCCCAAATCGCGCACCAGCCCACACCACGCTGTCGACAGCGGGATGCGCATGGCAGGTTGCTGGTCAGTTGCGACGACGCTCTCCACCGCGATTGGTGTCCCCAGTCCCAAGTCCCGCTGAGTGGATAGAACGGGGTACTGACCTCGTGGCATTGCTTGGCCGTAGTTTCATGAATATCTCCGAGTTATTGTTGGTGGTGGTCTCTGTGCAGCAAGGTCCTGCGTTCATTGCGCAGCATCAGTGCGACCGCGATCGGTCAGTTGTCCAGCCTGCCGCTCGATTCGTTGCCCAACTTCCCTTCTCGGGCACCACAGTTTTGGAAGCGCCATTGTCTGCGGCCCCGCCAGGTCGTAATCCGGAAACAGGACCACGTTTTTACTCTCGGGAATATTGTGTTGCCGCAGAGCAGGCAGAATTGAGGCGCCGGCATTTGGAGGGATGGCTTTTTTCGAGTTGCAGGACGCACAGGAGATTACGCGCCTGATTGGGGAAATCGATCAAGCGCTGCAGCTTGTGTCACCGGCGTCGCGCATGGCGGTTCTGGTAAGTGGATTGAACGCAGAAGGGCATCCGCGCCTTCAGTCGGCATTTCGACATTTGCAAATTTTCAAGGAGCCTGAGAGCAACACAAGGTAGTAAGCCCAAAACCGGCCTCGAAACCGATTGCAATGCTGCAAAATGCAACAACTCGCAAGGAACACTCTTTTGACTGTTAGTGCGAAGTACCTAGTTTCCAGCAATCTCTGGCCGAGAAACACAACCCTTGCTGATGAGTCTCACTCTCAAGCAGGAAGGAACCACCTTCATTTGGCGAACCAAAAATTCACTTCCGCTGGGTGTCCGGGGGGAACGAGCACACCACAACCACGACCAAGGCAAACTGGCAAGCCAAAAGTTCCTCCCGTCGACCACGTTGCTCTGGAGAGTAGCGATATCGCCCACCAACTCGTGGCAGCAACCCTGTTGAGTAGCAACCGGATCGATCGTCTCGCGGCCAAACCCTCCAATTAGCCTAGCTGTCGCGCCTACCTGATCACGCACGACCTATCACTGCCACCCAATGACCTCGCAGGGGCCACACAACCCCCAACATGGGCGTCGCGTTTCCTGCTGGGATATTGAGGAGATATTGTGACCCTACAGCGCGTTGACGAATGGGGTACCGCCGACAAATTAATGTAAACTCTGCAGTCCCGCCTGCCTGGATCTCCTCATCATCGCGATATGATGCTGCGCTGAGTTTGCCGTTCGAGCCGAACAGTAATGCTGTCTGCCTCGACTCAACGAAGTTGAATGTGACCTGTCGGCATCCAATATTGATCGAGACGGACATTGTCACCGATACCCTCCTGTTGATTTGGCAGTGCCAAAGCTGCGGTACAACCCTCGGGGCAATAGATGGTCATATTGGAAGCTTAACAAATGTGCATAAGTCAGAAGCGGCCAGAGGCAGGGGCTCCGGCGATGCAATTATCACGATGCTATTCCCAAATCTCCGGTCCCAGCTTGCGTATCGCACCGATGCAGCATGTGCAGCATCAGGATGAGTGCTCGGATGCTCGATGGCACGTGGCGTCATGCATTGTTCCGGTAAGCTCGGTCGGGATACTGTAAACGCTGGTGGTAGTAATTTCATGATGCAGGTTGAAAAGGGGCGTACCGTCCTTGGCGCTACCGCCGTGCGATGACGAGAGAGGCTTCCATTGAAGGCCCCGGGAATCTTCTGTTCGGCCAACACTTGCAGAGCATCGATCTCGCTGAAATGCTCACCGAGACTGGGGTGGGTAGCGCTGCTTGTCGTTTCGGGAATCAATCTGCCCATATTCGCCATGATCCATTGCCATTTTGGTGTGTTGGTACTGTTTACCTTCGTTCATGTCCCTTGTTGGGACAACGTTACTTACATCTGAAGGAAGCCTGAGTTGCATTAGGAAAGTTGCGCCAAGGCACATACACTCATGAAGCGGTCTCCACGCTGAGCCGAGCTGAGCGTTGGAACAGAACGCAGCAAGCTATTTTCAAACACCAACATACTTCCTCCAGACTTCTCATTTACCAGCGCCATGGAACTCGGGCACCAGTCCACGTTTCAAGCGGCAATAGCGCTAGCGGGCCGCCCCCGTGCGTTCGGGCAAATTGCAAGATGTAGACCTCGGGGGTTCCACGTTGCTTCCACGAGACTAGGTATCGCTGTCGTGCCGCCATTCTTGGAGGGGGCTACGTGGCTCAGAAAGGTCTCCCGGTACCCCCGCGCTTCACAGACCATCTTCAGTTATACGAAGTGTGGTGCATATACCTCTCACAAGTGGACGTTCTGAACGCCTGGAGATAGCGGAGTGCCTTCGGGAGACTAAGAAACCGAAGACCGGTGAAGCCCCAGATACGATTGTTTGGCATCGCATCGAACTTCTCTGGCTCACAATCAAGAGTAACCCAGCGAGGGGGATGGGCTACCAGCACTTCGTTGATAGTAGCGCACCAACACATCATGTATGGCGCTATCAACTTGGTACGTAACTCCCGGCCGCGACTCACCGAGATGTTTTCTCCTATCTTCACGGTGCTGCAGGAGACAGATATTGCTCTTCGGGGACACATGCATGGGATGTTGCTTATATCCTCCCAAGGGTGCTTCTCGCCCCATACCTTGCACGGTTGTAATTATATCACCATCGGCATGCAAGCGCACGGTACTCTGACCCCCGGCTCTTTCACGTTACTTGCGGAACTGGAAAAGCTGCTTGGAACTGTTTGTCCTCAATGCTAATAGTGCGAGATTTTGCGCGAATTTCGTCGCCTGGGAGCAAGTCCTCATACCCCCCAATCGCATCGACTTGTATCGGCAAAATGCACCTTTCAGGTTCACTCCTTCACCCACCTATATGTAAATTCCTTGCAATGTTCCACATCAACTTTTTACTTCGCGACGCGTGGATCCTTCTCTCCCTCTGGACCTCTCCAGTCCGCTGTGGTTGTGTATATCTCGGGGCTTATTGCTGATTCCGGGCAATGCAATGTGACTGTTAGCACTGTTCTTGTCTAGCTATCGGTCTCAACGATGGAACATCTCACTGGAGATGAACAAATCATTGTGTTTGTCTGCGGTCGGAATTTCCAGAAGACTAAATGACTTCGAACAGTTGAAATTCAATGTATCGGACCACTATTCGCAACAATCACAAGGTTTTGGGAACAGAGTTACGCCGACACTCATCAGGTAAGCTGACGTCAATATGTCCTATCGGCTCCTTTGGCCAAAAATAACAGTAACAGAGACGTTCATTCGTACAATACTCTTAACAACTCTAATCCCTGATCTTGAGGACGGCCTTTCCGAAGTTCTTGCCCTCGAAGATACCAATGAGACCCTCGGCCGCATTGTCAATACCCTCCGTCACGTGAATCTTTGCCTGGAACGACCCATCGGCAAGCCATTCCTGCATCTTCTCTTGGTGGTCCTTGGCGTACTTCGGACCAAAGCCAGGATCGCTGACAATAAAGCCCTGCATCAACAGCCGCTTGCTGACAACAAGGAACAGGTTCTTCACCCCGTACCTCTCCTCGGGCTTGGCGTTATACTGCGAGATCTGCACTTTGTTAGAATCTTTTCTCCCAACAAACTCGCAGACCAAAAACTTACCATGCCGCACGCAACAATCCTCCCGTGGTCGTTCATCTGATCAAGCGCCGCCTCGAGCTGCTCTCCACCGACATTCTCATAGTAGATATCGATCCCCTCAGGCACCAACCTCGCCAGTGCATCAGCCGGCTTCTCCTTCTTGTAGTTGAACCCCCCATCGAAACCAAGCTCCTTGGTAATGAACTCAAGCTTCTCATCGTCGCCCACCGAACCAATGACCCTCAACCCCTCCCGCTTCGCAATCTGCCCAACAACCTGGCCCACCGCGCCAGCCGCACTGCTGATGAAGATCGTCTCGCCCTTCTTCGGCTTACCAATCTCATACAGCGACGACCACCCCGTCAGACCAGGCATGCCTAGCGGCCCAAGCCACAGACCAAAATCCTTCAGCCCCTTCTTGTTCTCCACCTTGCGCTGAATCGCACCGAGCTCCTCCTTCTTGATGGCGGCGTACTCCGCAATCGGCAGAAACGCAACAACTAGGTCGCCGGGCGCGTACGCGTCCGTGTCGGACTTGAGCACGCGCGCTACCACGGAGTTGTTGATGGGCGAGTTGAGCGGGTACGCGGCCGAGTAGGACTTGCTGCCGGCGGCGCGCATGCGCCCGCGCTGGTACGGGTCGAAGGAGGCCGAGAGGATCTCGACGGTTAGGCCGCCGGCGGGAGGGGGGGCATCTTTGTCGAAGGGGCGGTCCTCGACGACGAGGTCCTTGCCTGCGACGGGGAGGCCGGAGGGGACGGACTTGAAGATGAGGGTTTTGTTGGTCATTCTGGTGGTTGGTGGTTGGTGTGATGTGTGTGATGTGTGTGTGTGACGAGGGTTGGGATTGGATGTTGGAATTGGGTTCAGTGGTGGGAGGGGAGGCGCTGGGAGTCGTGATGCCTTTAATATCTATTGATTTCGAGGGGTGGATGACATATCTGCTGGTGGATCACAACGGTCTTTTTTCTTGGCTGCATCATTCATGGAATTCCAGAGACGGGAGGCGAGCTTGAGAGCGGGGTACCGAATGGAGACGGTACGGCAACACGGCGTCCAATTGCGCAATCACGACGTGTTGCTTACAGCGCGGCAGCCCACTGAATATCCACCCTGGACGCACGGAAGTGTGTCATCCTGGCCCTTTGTTCGCTGCAGGGTCCAGTTCTTGCCGAGGCACCATGCAGGCGTTACCATGGCGAATCGCAGAAATTCCAGATGGATTTCAAAGCAATCCATTTGAGAGCGCCGCACCTGCTTCGTAGCCGAGCTCGATCGCTCGCTAGTGCGCTACCTGCCCGATCGCGTCGTCGCTGGTGCCGAAGCGGCATCGCCGTCAACTGCCGGATTTGCCCCGCTTACGACTTATCTCCGGGTTGACCGCGTCGCCGCCGTGTTACTGACTGATGGAATGCACAACCATGACGTCACTTATACAATTCGGCCGTTGAATTTGGCCCCATCGCGACGGCTGCGGTGCAAGCATAAAGTGCTGACTCCGCACCAGGCACAACTACAGTGGGCTGATCTTATCATCAGGAACATCGCCAGAAAACGACCCGCACCATAACGACAGTGGACTGGTCTTTTCATTGGCTTATTGTAACGATATCAGGAATATTGCCAGAAAACGACCCCGCAATGGAGGAGAAGTGCGACACTCGACACAACGACGACAAGGAGACGTCATGCACCTTGTTAGTCAAGGTAAGGTGCCAAATTAACAGCCAAGATGGGGGTCGAGCGCAGGCAACAGCGACACGGATTGCCAAGTAGATTGGGCGCGGTTTCTCGTGGCAATTTACCGAGGTAGAGCGTGATAGGTGCAGCCAGCCGCCTGTGCAGCATCCTTCCGACACTTTGGCAGTTAGATCATATGATAACCATCGCGATCGCGTTGATGGTACACAGCAGGATCAGTGGTCTACTTAGTAAGCCGCGGAGGAGATCACAGACTCGGCTTGTAAAGGAGAAGAAAAAAGCGAAGGAAAAAGGACGGGACGAAATATAACGCGAATAAATCGAAGGGGCTTTTTGTCCCAGTTGATCAAAAGCCATCAAGACTTCCTGTATGCTTCTCCAGCATCGGTGGAACCAGAGCAGGCTTTGGAAAAAGGATTATGGTGAGGTACTAGGGTTGAAAGAACTGCTGGGACTGGTGGAGAGAGCTAGAGTTAAAACTAAAAGAAAACTTAGTAATTAACGGTTGCCCACCTAGATTGGCCAGAGTGTGGAAAACAATGGGGCCAGAGTTGGAATTCCGCGAGAGAATACGGTAGAACGCTGTCGAACTCGTGGTCGACCGGTGAGAAACTCTTTGCCATGCAGGGCAGGCCTTGTTTGTGGATGCGAATTTGTTTACCGTGTGAGGGAAACCGGGAGCGGGGACCCATCTTGACGTGTGTGATGCATCATCACCATGAAACGTTTACCCGTTTGCCCCGTCGGGCGGAGACATGGCAAAGGTCAAAGGCGGATGAGAGATACGACCGAGAAACATAAATATAAGCCCTTTCCCTGGTTTCTGAGATTCATTTCCTCATCTATACCTCAAATCCCGTGTTTCTCAAAACATCACGATCATCAACTTCGAAATATATCCATTGACACAGTCACAGTCACAACCTCACACAACCACCAAAATGTCAACCCCTACCACTCAAAAGCAATGGGTCATCAAGTCCGCCGACAAGGGCATCGACGGCCTAGTCTATGAGTCCGGCCCCGTCCCCGCATGCGGCGAAGCTGAAGTCCTCGTCAAGCTCCAAGGCGCCTCGCTCAACTACCGCGATCTCGTCATCCCCCGCGGAACGTACCCCTTTCCTCTGGCCTTTCCCGTCGTCGCAGCCTCCGATGGTGCTGGTGTTGTGGTCTCTGTCGGATCCAAGGTCACAAAGTGGAAGAAGGGCGATAGAGTCACGACACTGTTCAACCAGGCGCATCAGTATGGGCCCATGACTGTTCAGGCGAGCAAGAGTGGACTAGGGGGTACCCTGGACGGGACGTTGAGGCAGTTTGGAGTGTTTAGGGAGGATGGGCTGGTCAAGACGGCGGCGAACTTGAGCGATGTGGAGAGTGCGACGTTGGTGTGCGCGGGCCTGACGAGCTGGAATGCGCTGTTTGGGTTGAGGCCGCTGTTGCCGGGGCAGACGGTGCTAGTTCAGGGGAGTGGGGGTGTCAGCATCTTTGCGCTGCAGGTTCGTAGGGCCTTGAGAGACGGGGGGTGTGATGTGTGTGTGCTAATGTGTGTGTCGGGATAGTTTGCTAAGGCCGCTGGTGCTCGTGTCATCGCGACGACATCGTCTGCTGCCAAGGCGAAGACGCTCAAGGAGTTGGGGGCCGACCACATCATCAATTATCGAGAGGATGTTAACTGGGGCGAGACAGCGAAGAAGCTGACCCCTGGTGAGGCCGGTGTTGACCACATCATTGAGGTCGGCGGTGAGGGCACGCTCACGCAGAGTCTCAAAGCCGTCAAGTACGAGGGTATCATTTCCATTATCGGATTCCTCGGTGGCGCGGAGCCCAAGGACAGCATCATGGAGGCGCTGAACCGCATCTGCACGATTCGCGGCGTGTTTGTCGGGTCGAGGGCTCAAATGGAGGATATGATGGCGGCCATCGAGGCGAATAACATCCACCCCGTTGTGGACAAGCAGGTGTTCACACTTGAGAAGGCGCGCGATGCGTATGACTACATGGTAAGTTAATCTGGCGGCGCGAGGGTGTGTGTGAATGCTTGCTGACAAATCGTGAAATTCAGTGGGCGAAGAAGCACTTCGGCAAGGTCGGTATTAAGATCGAGTAATGTTGGATAGTTACACATAAAAATTGATAATACTTGGGCCAACGTGGTCACTGAGATATGCTGTTGTCCATGTGCAGACGGTTGTGTTTTCGGGCTGAGCTGTGGTGGGAGGCCAGTCGATAAGAAATCGTCACTGTGCGAGAGGCAACTCCTGCATGCATCGTGAGGTCATGTGGAAGGCGGTTGAAAGACGCTGAGCAGACGACTGCCCTTCTGCATGGGACCGGGTGTCGGCAGACTGCCAAGCGCCGTCCTGGCTACCGCATTGCCCGTACTGGAAGCCCGCAGGTGTTGACGCTTCCGTATCTCGGTTGTTTACTCTGACCCCGGGGGGCGTTATGTGAAGTTTTGACCCGTGCGACGTCAATGAGATAGCAAAACGATGAAACGGCCCCCAAACCAGTGCCAACCAGAATGGTGGGCAGACTGTTCTCCGAGCTTACGAGGGTACTGGAGCGGCTGGGCCGTTCGTTTGGCGTCCTGCTGCCCATGTCCAACGCAAACTTCATGCTGTGATCTGTCGGAACCGTTCCGGCGACATGCAGCTCCGTGCAAAATGGGCAGGCTAGAGCGGAATCGTGGTTCTCACGGCTGGGCTGGGCGATAATGGTTGCTGCAGAATGCGATGCGGTAGTGGCCTGGCGACCTCATGATTGGGCGTTCTGCTCTGGGAAACAGGCCGTGTGATGGCGAGTGTGTTGTGCATGAGCTCGCGCGCCCGGTGTGTGGAGGCGGGCATGTGGTGTGGGGAAGCTGGTCAATGATTCGGCGCGAAATGTGGTGTCGAGCTTTGCACTTGGGCGGCCTGTGGGCTGCTTCCCCGGCAGCCACATTTCCAAAGCTTCGTTATCAGTTCCGGACCCGAGGGATGCACGTGGTGCCGACCGGTGGATGGTGGGGTGAACAGGGGCGGGCGGGAACGAGGGATCCATTTGTCTCAAAATCAGCCCCCCTTGCTCTGCTGTCGCTGTTCGGTCTCATCTCAACACTGAGCTTTTGTAGTACCCAATCTTGGGACTCCCGCGACCATGGCGATCATGGCAATCATAGGCGGGTATAGTCCCGGGGCCATTCTTGCGGTTGGGGTACGTCCTCGGAGACGTATTATCTTGTGTTGCTGCTCGCCCGCTAACTCTTATCTGGTAGATTGTCTCATCAATTGTGGTGCTCGTCTTCAGACGGTACTTTTTCCACCCTCTTAGCAAATACCCCGGGCCCTTCTTCGGGGCTGTCAGCAGCATTCCGATTTCCATAAGCTACTATACCGGGAGGAACCATGTATACATGAAGCAATTACACGACAAGTACGGTCAGTCTCCGTGTTACTAGCGCCGCATGTGTAATCTTTGACGATGGGACCGTTTCTAACAATGTTTAGGCCCTGTAGTTGTATGTTTATCAGTGCGATGTGATCCTTGACGCCCTCGATTTCAGACCTGGGATTCGTCGACACGTCAAGAAGCGCTTGAGACTACATACAAAAGAATCATTACTGACCTCTTACAGAGGGTCTCTCCCAATGAACTGAGTTTTTGCGCCCCTGGAGCCCAAGAAGATATTTATGGTTTTCGTGTAGGTTTTGCATCTTGTGTATTCCGACCTTTGAAGGCTAACATTTTTTGCCCAGTCTTACGACGAGCCGATGGAGAAGGACCCGTTATGGATCGGTGCGCTTATGACGATGAATGGCCAGTTTCCCATCACATATGCCCCTCGGGATGCCCACGCGCGCCAGCGTCGAGCCTTCTCCCACCCTCTCAGCAACACGTCTGTTACGCAACAAGAGCCGCTGATCCAAGAACATATGCATACGCTCATCCGCCGCCTTGGCGAGCTCCAGAAGGCTGGGAAGCCTGCCAATTTCACGGATTGGTACAGCTTCACCACGCTCGACGTCATCAGTGATCTCTACGTCGGCACTTCCTTTGGGTGTCTTGAACAAAAAGGAGGCCGTATCTGGTTAGATGCTCTCGAGAAGGCGATGCAATGTGGCGTATATGAGCAAATCACCCGGCGTCTCGCAGGCCCCCATACTTGGCTGCAGAAGAAGCTTTACGATATCTGTGTGCCTTCTGTGTACAAACAAGGAAAGATGACACACTTCTTGAAGTCAAAGCAGAAGATCATGGAGCGGCTTCAAGACGAAGAGAGTGATCACAGGGACTTCATGTACTACATTCTCCGCAGTAACGAGGCCAAGAATCTTCTCACCCCAACCGAGATTCTTCTCAATTCGGCAACCTTCATCGCTGCTGGCGGAGATACGACCGCCTCCGCCCTTTCCGCCATCACGTATAGCCTGCTAACACACCCCGAGGTGTATGAAAAGCTGAAGACAGAAATTCGCGGGCGTTGCGTGACGCAGGAAGACATCATCCACGCCAACGTAAAGAATCTCCCATACCTCGGCGCCGTCATCAGCGAGGGGCTACGGTACTACACCCCCGTGGTCATTGGCAGTCTGCGCCAGGTTCCGCCGAATGGCCAGGGCGCCATGATTGACGGCAACTATGTCCCCGCAGGAACAACCGTGTCAATCCCCCAGTGGACAGCGGCGCACTCGGAACTCAACTGGACGCGGCCTTATGAGTTCCTACCCGAGAGATGGCTTCATCCTGAGAAGTTCCCTGGCGACAGGCCTCATGCATCACAGCCATTCGGGATAGGGCCAAGAGGTTGCATTGGGAAGAACTTGAGCTGGATGGAGATGCGTCTCGCTCTCTGCCATGTGCTGTGGGCGTTCGATTTAGAGCTGGACGGTGGTAAGGAAAGGGCTTGGAGGTGGGATCTTGAAGGAGACGTGAAAAATGTGAGGGCATACATGATGTTTAAGCGGCCGGAGTTATGGGTCAAGTTGACCAAGGTTCAGAGATAGGTGTAACGCCATGGATGGGTTCATGTCATTGGATAAGAAAGGGTTTAGTTAGCTGTTGGGTTCTCTTTTCGCCGAACTAAGCGCCATTGTTGTTTTCTTTCTTATGACTTCAAAAACCAAATTGATAGCCCTAGATGACTAATGTTGATGTTACTCGCCATGAACCGTCGCAACTTTTGACGAGGGTAAGACGGTGGTGGCTGAGGTCTGGATTCTTGAGACAAAAAAGGAAGTTGCGATACGAGCAAGAAAAGAACTCAGCCCTGAATTGAGCTGGGGACTTTCACATCTAGCTGACGCTACACTCCCCTCCGTGGAAGCATTTTTTTTCCAGAAATGGAATAAGGATACTTTTAAGGTTGGAGCGAGGCGCACCGGGCCGTCTAACGTGTTACCACTACACCACTGGGTTGAAATTACACAACGCAAAACTTCCCCATAGGGTCCTGGTGCCTTCCCCCGGCCGATCGCATCCGGCCCCGCGCCGACTTCTCGGACGAAATGACAACCACTGGCACCTACGATCTATTGCCCCGGCGCGTGTACGCGACGCGTCAAGTCACGAGCTCTCACCATCGCCGCCAACGAATTTTCCTCGCCGGCTGCCATTCTCCGGTAGATTACGAGAGAAATTTCCGCTGCAATTGCGGGAGCACGAATAGGCGGAATGTCCTTGCCGCATTGGTGGTGACACAAACTATGAGCAAACATGTGGGGAAGTCGGCACTCGCGAGAAGGAAGCGGGGGAGGCCTTGGAGAGGTCGTCACCCAGCTTGACCGGTCGGCGGTCGGGGGATATATCTGGATGCCGTTGCCGTCATTGTGGTACGAGTCTGCTGGCTGATGCGATATTCGCTTTAGAGAAAATTTCCACTCGTTCCTGTTCATTCCATGCTTCTTCCAAATCTACAACACCCTCCAAAATCTTCACAATGCCCCCCCTCAACAAAATAATCATCGTCGGTGCCGGCCCCTCGGGCCTGCTCCTCGCCCTCCTCCTCGCCAAAGCCGGCATCCCCGTCGAACTCATCGAACAGACCGCCGCGCTCGACACCAACCCCCGCGCATCGCACTACACCGCCGAGTCCTGCTACGAGTTCGACCGCGCTGGGGTCCTGGACACCATTTCCGCAGAGGGTTTTTTTCCGGACGGGGTGTCCTGGAGGAGACTTGATGATGATGGGGGGAAGGAGAGGCTGGTGGAGATGAGGAATCCGAAGCCGGAAGGGGAGGAGGAGCTGAGGTATCGGATGGTGTGTTTGCCGCTTCATCGGCTAGGGAAGATATTAGAGGGGGCGCTAGGGGAGCAGGAGGGGGCGGTGATACGGTATGGGTGGAAGGTTGTAGAGGTGGGAGAAGAGGGGGGGAGGGCGTGGGTTGAGGTTGAGAAGGAGGGAGGGGGGAGGGAGAGGAGGGAGGCGGATTATGTGGTTGGGTGTGATGGGGCGAATAGTACGGTGAGGAGGAGGTTGTTTGGGGAGGGGGTGTTTCCGGGTTTTACTTGGGATGTGAGTTGTTTATTTTGGCATGGGCCCTGTTCTGGTGTTGTGAGAGGAGGACACGTAGCGTACGTGCGTTTGAGAGCTGGACTGACATCCGTTTCAGAAACAAATAGTAGCCACGAACGTGAGTCCAAACGCGAATCACTTGGGAGAGACAACGGGACTAACACCTACACAGATGTACTACGACTTCTCCCCCTACGACTACGACGACTCACAGTTCTTCGTCCACCCCGAGCACTGGCACATGGTAGCCAAGATTCAAGCTGACGGCCTCTACCGCGTAACATACGGTGAGCAGGCCGGCCTGACCTACGACGAGCTCAAAGCAAGACAACCCGAAAAGTTCCGAGCATTCCTCCCGGGGAATCCCACACCAGATCAGTACAAACTGGTCAACTATTCGCCTTATAAGGTGCATCAACGCTGCGTGGACAAGATGCGAGTGGGCCGGTTCTTGCTGGCGGCAGATGCGGCGCATCTATGTAACCCCTGGGGAGGACTGGGGCTGACGGGAGGTATTGCTGATGTCGGGAGCTTATACGACAGCTTTGTGGGGATTCACACTGGTAGGGCCGATGCAGACGAAATTCTGGACAAGTACGACGAAGTAAGGCGGAACATCTGGCACGAGGTCATCAACCCCCAGAGCCAGGAGAATATGAGGCGACTGTTTAAGTATTCCGGCCCGGATGAGGCGATGGAGAAGGATTCGTTCTTCAAGCTGCTGAAGAAGATGGAGTTGGCTCAGAAGGGCGAGCTGGAGTTGAATGAGCCCACTGTGAGTTGCTTTCTCTTTGTGGTACGAAGCTAAGAGAGCTAACACCACACCTAGCCTGCTCCAATCAGTCTGCAACATGATATGACGCAGTACTTCAAGCCATAGAGACTCGAAAGAGGTGTGAAGGTGACCCGGCTTTGGATAAGTGATTGGGCCGGAATGGCGGAGATCACTGTTACGCTGATAAGAGACGGAACGGAAGGCCGCGGATCTGAATTTTCTTTTCTGTATCCAGGCGACTAAAAGTAGGCCGACAATCAGCGACGTTGCTTGTGGCTTCCTGCTCGCCAACTTGAGGCGGTTTTCTCCCCGAAGCTGATGATGGTTTGCGAGGTTCTTTGCAGCTCTCGATAAGCAATATCCAACCCTCTGCTTGTGACCATGAATAGATCCTTCATACCAAAGCCTTTATTCCAGGTCCTACCCTTTCTACGAAAGGCACGGATATGCCAAAAGATAGATCCCTAATATGTTAGAAAGGGATCCTGGAATGCGTGGTTTCAGGAGGCATGCTTACATCGTATGTCCGGCGCAGGTCCTCTTTGCTCACCTTCCCATCTTCTTGAACCAGCAGAAAGGTGGTTCCAAACTCAAACACCCCAGCGCCCCACTACCAGCCATATCATGTTAGTCACTGCACGCTTCATCATCTGGGTTGGCACTGGAGCTTACGCCAAACGGGTCGACGGCGACGCGGTGTCCCGCTACCATGTTCCAAAGCTCCCAGGCCGACAGTGCTCCCTTATTTCCGTTGTCCCACTTGGAGAACATGTCCTCAAAGGCCTGGGGAACGAAGCGGCCCTCTCTGTCGTAGGTGCCCGAGTCGGAACCATGCTTGGCCTTATGCATACCACCAACGAACAGCCTGAACCACGGGTCGGGAAAATACGAGTACGCAAGTCTCGTAGGATACGAAAAGCCGGAGTGGATGATGAACATGGCGAAGAGCGAAAATGCGAAGCTGAAGCCGAGCTCTCGGAAGCCGCTATACGTATGCCAGAGGTAGATCTGGCCGTCGCAGTCTCGGTCCCAGAAGAGGACATGTTGTTGCAGCACCGTCTGTACAGCAAGGGTTAGCTGAATGCATCGGTGCCGCAGGTGCGGTACTCACGTAGTCCTCGAACTGCTCCGTGTATGTTTCAATGCCCTCAGGATGGTCAGTCGAAACCGCCACGTTTGCACGTGCGACCGTGGGTTTGCGGATCACATCGTCTGCGTCGATCGCTTGCTGCCGGTTGGTGGCCTTGCATTGCGCAGCAACAGTATCAAACTTGTCGGCCATCCTGGGATTGGCCTTGCAAGACAACTGAGGGGCAAGAGATTAAAGAGAAAGAATTCACAGGATATTGATTCCTTGAACTGCGATGGAAGAAAACGAACAGCCATGTGACATTCGTAGTTGGTGATGTCATTCGGTAAGAAGCGGATCCACATCATGATCCCTTCATTCCTTTCCGGAAGCGGCAATGGGGGAGCCCCTATCGTCAGCAAGAATGTTTGCGTCCACTGGACCGCCATCTTGTCGCCGGTCATTGGCATGCTAGCTGGGCCGCTGCGAGGCCGATGGCGGCTGGCAAAGCTCACACTGTCATTGGTCCCAATTCTTTGCGAGAGCTCACAAGGGCCATTGTTGATGTACTTGGTACGAAAATAGACGCCACTTGAAGGGAGAAAAGCCAGCCACGTGGTTACGGAGCTTGCCGCAGGAGTCTAGATCGAACGTCGTGCGCTCAGCCCCTGGGCTGAACATGATGGTTGGTCTTTGGTGCCCGCCAAGCCTACCATTCTGAGCCTTGAGCGTTTTATTCGCGGGTCGCAAAATGAAACGAAATGAGCTAGGCACCTTTCTTCACTCAATTCATGGCAGACAGCCTCACCTCCGAAAGCCTGGGGAAAGGCAGGCAAAAACGCCCCGGCTACGGAGCCGAAAAATGTCTCATTTCAACAAACCTCCATCGGGATTTGCGCCGTCGCAAGAGCATGATGCCGTCCAGACCGTCCTATGGTCACACAACCTTTGGGGCGCAGTTTCGGAGCGCGATGCTGTTCGCGGGTGCAGAACTTGGATGGACATTACGATGCCCTCACGCCGAGAAGAGTGGAGATGACTGGGCGAACTGGGCGTTCTGGAGTTATCAACGACGTCGAGCACGACCGAGAACTTTGTCCCCATGATGCATCTGAGTATTGAGCGAAAAGGGTATAAATTCTCCCATGGCTCTCGAAGTTCTGTTGGCCTCGCTCATCAACACGCAGCATCATCATCTGCAGACGCTCGCTTTCTCTCCCGGTTATCTTCATATTTTCATCCACTCTTTCAAGCATCATCAGCAATGGCTTCTGTCATCTGGGCCGCTTACGCCGCGGCGATCGCCACCCTCGCAGCACCCGCCGGCCTTGGCCTCAGTCCTGCTCAGAGGTTCGCCATCAACAAGCAGAACGCTTTCTCGATCCCGGTCGTTCCATACGTCAACTCCCTCTACCAGAACTGGAACGTGTACAAGTTTGCGTCAGTGGTCCCTGATAAGAACATCGCCGTCTTTGCCGACTCGGGCCAGGACTATGACACCGCTTTCGGCATCTACATGGACAACGTCGTCCTCGATCTCCCCACCGACGCCAGTGTAGAGGCCAAGCTCGTCGACATCGCCAAGAAGATGACCACCCTACGGGAGAGGCTTCGTGAGACTGGAGCCAAGGCCGTAGAGGATTACTACAAGGTAATTATATTCGATCCATTGTCCTTGTAACGATCCCAAGACTGACATGTTGATGAAGGACTGCCCCAACGGTATCGATTCGGTGACGGGAAAGCCTGTCGCTCAGGCGGACTATATTGCTCTCTACTACCCTGAGATCGCCACTGATAAGAAGACCCTCGCAACCCTTGGCCAGGTCCAGGGGGAGCTCCAGAGCGTAATTGCTGGTGGTGCTCAGTATGCACGACTGACTCAGTGGCGGGAGGCTCTCGCTAAGGGTGTGACCGTGAACAAGAGCTATCCAAGTGAGCACAACCCTCTTCTTATCAACCCGGACTGGCTTACTAACTACGTCCAGACTTCAACATGCCAGTCGTTGCTGCAGAGGAAGCAGTTGTCTCGAAGGTCAGTAATGGTACCATCCTCGTCAACGGCGAGCCGACCTCATACGCCCCGGGCTGGTTCATTGGCGGCAACTTCAACCGCGTCGCCCGCAACTGGATTGACACCTTCCCGTCCGAGTATCCCTTTGACCGCAAGCGCTACGAGCAAGGGAAGTCTAGCTATTCCACTCTGACCATCGACATCAACCGCGACAACTGGTCCAAGTTCAACTGGGGCTCCAAGACGCAGTCCACCGGCAGCTCTGGCTGGATCTTCTGGAAGAAGAAGAACACCTCCACCAACACCTGGTCTACCTCGGTTGTTTCCATCAACGAGACGTCCTTCAAGAGCGGCATCACAGTCAACTGCTGGGGAATCGGTACCTTCCCCATCACCACCGGACAGTGGATCTCCGGCAATCCCCTGCGCTCGTGGCCAAAGCTCGTTGCATCTGCGCGGCAGTCGGTCGCCAACGATGTCAAGGACCAGATCACCAGCGTTGTGATGGCCTACGGAGTTGAAACACACTTCACGCTGGAGAAGACGGCGTACGATGCCGTAATGGTTGCAATCAGCTCGGCCAAGTCGTCCGGGGGCAGCTTGAGCATCCTGGGAAGCTTGTACGGTACGAGCGATGGGAACCGTGAGTCGACCTTTGAGTCCTGGTCGAATATCAAGACGCACTCGGAGAACAACACGATTGTGCTGCTGGCACACCACAACAAGGTGCCTGTCGTGTTGGGGACGACGATTACCAGGATCAGCGGGTCTCAGGTTTAGAGTTTCTGATGGGGTTGATCTCGTGTCTTTGACTCCATTTCTTACTATTCTCGTCGCTCGTTTGGACAAAGGGTTTTCTTTCTTGCTTTCCTAATCACGTTATCTCGAGTTCCCCATTATGTTTTCCTACCTGTTTTTAGCTTTTAATACATTTATCTCTCCGAATGCTCGGGCCCAAGCAAGCCTTCGCTGTCTTGTGTGTAGCATCTTGTTTTGTAGCGCAGCATTGGTCGCCTGCATTGTACCCTGTCTTGAGTTATGCTAACTCAGACACATGCACCAATTGATCACTGAAAAATCCGTTTTTGACACGGTAACGGCTTGCCTGCCTGCCAAGCCTCCCCTGGCACTTCTTCAATCCCCTGTAAGACAGCCGCGCCACGTGGGGTTACATTGGTGGAGCAAAGTTACCGTCGATCGCGACTCGGGAAAATAAGCAGGGGTAACATCTCCCCGACTACCTCACAAATGATTCTACGCTCTAACTTTTCAGGATAACTGTTACATATCAGATCGAAATTCACCCATACATACTTCCCAGCCTTCGAAGGATCACCATGAAGCTATTCCGAAAGCTCAAGGGGAAGAAAGGCGACAAGGGAGACAGCCCGCCCCTCTCCGAGACGGCCTCTCTCCGCTCCGCCCTCCCGCCCATCTCCAACACGACCCAACCACCGGCCCCAGCACCCCAGCCCTCAACCTCTGTGCCACCGCCACCACCAGTCCAAGTCCTCCCCTCCAGCAACATCTGCCAGTCTTGCTTCCACCTCGACCCAACCCTCGCCCCTCGCAGCGGAAACCCCTCCGCCAACGACCCCTCCTGGGCGGTACTAGAGTACAACCTCCCCCCCTCCACGCCAGCAGCCAAGGCCGTCCCCAAATCAGCAGATCTCATCCGCACAGCTCAAAACGGATGCATCCACTGCGTTATCATACGCTCGGCTCTCAGCGCGGTGTGTCCGACGTGGGAGAGCGAGGATACGATTGTGACCATCCATCTAGCGACGGGGGTTCCGGTGGTGGTGAGGTTGGAGTTTGGGAAGTATGTCGAGAAGACGATGAGCAGCGAGGAGTCGATGAGGACGTATGGCCATGGTGTGCCCGTGAAGTTTATGATTTCGTTGGTTCATCCGACGAAAAAGTTCGAGGTGGAGATTTATCGGCCCGTGGAGGGGACGGGGGTAGGGACGGGGAGTGGGGATGAGGGGACGGGTAAGTATGCTATATGTGTGGTTTGGGTGTGAGAGATGCGCTGATCAGTTTATTAGGGTTCGATGTCTCATCTCTGGTGGAGTATATGGGCTTTGGCGAGGACATCCCGAAGCATTCTGGGAGCGAGGAGTCGTTGGGCTTCATCAAGACGCATGTTGAGCGCTGCGTGAGTGAGCATAACTGCGGAGGCGAAGATGGGAAACTGCTTCCGCTGCTTCCTGACCGCGTCATCTGGGTCCAGGCCAACACGCCGAGCCGCATCCAACTCGTGGAGACCAAGGGGACGTTCCGCGCCAAATATATCGCGCTTAGCTACTGCTGGGGCCCCGTCTCGGCGAACACCTACCTCACTGACATCGAAAGCCTCCCGTCGAGAAAGGCGGGCATCAGCTACGACGACCTGCCGCCCCTTTTGCAGGATGTCGTGACATGCGCACGCGCCCTAGGCATCGAGTACCTCTGGGTGGACAGGCTTTGCATCGTTCAGGGCCCTGGGGGCGATTTCGCGACGCAAGCCCCCAAGATGGGCGAGATCTACGGCAATGCTTCCCTTACCATTGCTGCAGCCACCGGAACATCCGAGAACGATCGCATACTCGTCGAGCGGAGCGTCCAGGGCGCCGGTCCCTACACACTCGACCTCAAGCTCGAGGGCATGGGCACACTCGCCGTGAAAATCCGGCGCCGGACCCATCGACTCGGGACAGAAGACCACGGAGGCGATTACGGCCGTGTCTCCACGCGTGCTTGGATCTGGCAGGAACGCCTTCTCTCCTCGCGGACCGTCTTCTTCACCCCCTCGGCCCTCAAGTTCGAATGCCACCGCCACTCCACCTGGCAGGGCTACAGCCAAAACATATTTGGCCACTCCTGGTCAACCGAGATCGACCTGACATCCATCTCCCTCAACTCTTGGCTCCGCCTCGTCGCCGAGTTCATGCAGCGCAACATCACGCACCCCTCCGACCGCCTGCCCGCCATCGAGTCCGTCATGCGCCACATCACTTCCCGCACGGGATGGACCCCTTTCTGGGGGGTCTTCGAAGAGCACCTTATCCCAAGCCTGGCCTGGTCCGCCCAAAGCCGCGCCGCTACCTCAGGGAAATACCCCTGCCGCATGAACCCAGCCCACTACGTGCCTACCTGGAGCTGGGCCAGCGTCGACGGGGAGATAACCTACCTCCACGCCCTCACCGACGGAGCATACGCACCGCTGACGATGATCGACCCCAAGACCTACGAGGTCACCGCAAAGAATCTCAACCGTGCAACTGGCGCCGTGACGCTGGTAGGCCGGTACGTCATCGGCGGCATCACCTGCACTATCGAGCCAAACGAGCAGTTTTCAGGCACCGAAGACTCCCGCATGGGGAGATACACGCACGACTACAAGGTGCGTGTGTCGGGGCAGCATCCGGATTTCCTCCTCGATCCTGATGTTGCGCTGATGCCTCACGAAGGGGATCCGGCGCAGCCGTATACCGCGTCTGTGGTGAGGGTTCCATATGGGAGGGAGTACCCTATGGAAAGCTGGACGGGGAATTGTCTGGTGTTGTTGGTCGCGACGCAGAAGAAGAAGTCGCTGGCGTTGGTGCTGGGGCAGTCGCTGAGGGATCCTGCTGGGGGGTGGGAGAGGATTGGGCTGGCGACGGGGATTGAGATGGCGGTTTGGGGGGAGGAGCATGTTAAGAGGGGGGCGGTTACTGTTGTGTGATGTCGACACATATCGAACAGGACACCTCGATTAGAAGAGCAGAAGATGAAACTATCTTGCAGCAGCAGCGAACCGCAGGAGTCGTGAAAGAAACAAAACAAGATTTGCCCTGTGTGACGAAACCCGAGGGTTTGGGTCGTATTTTGGGTATTATGGAAAGCGGGTGGTGAATTGCCTGTTGGTGTTGTTGGTGTGAAGACAATATAACGCAGGCTGTGCAGCGGGTCGCGTACGGCGCGGTACGAGACGAGATTCTTCCTACCCTGAGCTTCTGGTGCAGGTTTAAAGGGGTTGTCATTCTGCCTGTTTTGCCAAGTTCTGTCCCTCCAAGACTTCAGTTTGCGCCAAAGTGAGCCGACTTGCTTTGTTGCAACTCGAGCGTGTCCTTCTGATGCGAGTCAATTTTTTGACGGCGGTTGCAGTGGCAGCTTTGCCGGTAGCATTATCGCTTGAGCATGTCGTCAAGAGAGATGTGCAATCTGGGGGGAAATGTGGCTCAACCCAGGGGAATGCGGTGTGTGCCGAGGGTCTGTGTTGCTCTGAAGAGGTAAGGTTCCTGGTCTCATCGTTTGGTTTTGCCCTCGTTCGAACTGACCAATTCTCTCACCAGGGAGCCTGCGGAACTGGGCGCACCTTTTGTTCTTCTCCAGCCTGTCAGCTGAACTTCGGTCCTGCGTGCGATGGCAACGGATCGCCCCGTGGAAAAGATACATCTGCCGTGCGGCGACCGCCGCTCGGCGATATACCATATGGCACTGTCATTTCAAGATGCACGCTGCCGGGAAAGATCGCCCTGACATTCGATGACGGGCCGAACAAATTCACCAGCGAGCTGCTGGATATCCTGAAGAAATCCAACGCAAAGGCGACCTTCTTCATCACTGCTGCGAACGGCGGGAAGGGACAGATCCAGGACGAAAGCGCAGGCTTACGGGATGTCGTGAAGCGAATGCATAGCGAAGGGCATCAGATCGCGAGCCATTCGTGGAGCCACGAGAAGTTCGTGGCGATCAGCGCGCAGCAGCGGCGTGATCAGATTGTGAAGAATGAGATAGCACTCACCGACATTCTGGGTTTCTTTCCGACGTACCTGCGTCTCCCCTATTCCAGTTGGGACGACCAGGTCCTCGGGGAGCTTAAGAAGTTCGGCTATCACAATGTGAGTCCAAGTTCCACCGATCAGTGCTAGAAGAAATTCTCAGCAAACTCACCTCCCAGATCGATTACAACCTTGACACTCGCGACACGGAACAGCCAGACGGAGATTTCCAGCTATCAAGGGACACCTTCTCGTCAGCCGTATCGGCAAAAAGCCCCGCAGACTCGTCCTTTATTGTCATTGCGCATGACATCCAAGAGAAGACGGTGCGCGGCTTCACGCAGTTCATGATAGACCAAGCGCTGAAATACAAGTATGAGCTCGTCACGGTGGGCGAATGTCTTGACGATCCATCAAATAACTGGTATCGGGATCCGGTGTCGGGCGAGCAGTTTGGTGGGCCGCCGCCGAAGAAGGAGAAACCGCAGGTTGCTGCGCCATCTGGTGCGCCGTCTGGTGTGGTGTCAACTTCGGCGAGTGCCAGTGGGGCTCGTTCGTCGTCAACGGGCCCCACATCTGCGTCTACCTCGAGTTCGGGCTTGAGTTCGCCCTCAGGTTCGGGCCCTAAGGAAGGAGCTACGGGTGCCGCTGGGTCAACGCCCGCTGGGGATGTCGCCGCCACGGGTGCGCCAAAGTCCACCAGTGACGCAGAACGGAGTATCCCTGGTCTAGCTAGGGGGATGGTCTTGGGGTATTTTGTCTTGTTTATTTTTGCTTGAGTTCTCTACATGTTTAGAATGATATAATTGTCCATCTAGGGACGAGTCGTGGGTGGGGAATAAATGTTAGACTGCTCAGCTTTCTGGTCGGCCCGAACGGAAGGCAAGGACCGCCGCCCACTGCAATACCAGAGATCTGGCCCAAGTCTGCGAGGTCGGAACACATGTCTGCTCGATTCGGGAAACCCAAACCTTGACAACCGTCACAAGGCAACGCTCTCGTCCAGCTACAACCACCACCGGCATTCGCAAGCATGGGGAATATCCCGAGTCAAGTCCGACAGGAGCCGTGCAACTGCGCGACCTCCTCCCGCTACGCCATTGCACCGCTAGTTATCCGTGACTCTCCCATGATTCAGCGCTGTTCCTCGTCGATTACCGTGTGGCGTACACCGAGGTCGCCTTTCCTCGTTCCGACCTCGAAGCTTGTTCTTGGTCACAAGCCGTCGACCCGCCCTTGGCTGTTGTGGCTGCTGTCCGATCACGATCCCCTCTCCAACCGCCGTTGCCACCACCTGCGCAGTCTTGGATCGCGGTTAGATGTTCTACAACGGCCGTGCTAGCATGTCGCAGCCTGAGGCAGTCCCCGTGGGGCCAAAGTACGCCGAGAAAGCCGCCTCCACCGACGCTGGCGACGCCGATGCCAAGCACGGAGCCCTTACGAACCTGAAGAAGAGCGAAACGATTGAGAGAATTGCGGTCATATCCCCCCAATCCGAAAGCGACCGAGACAATGCCAGCGAAGAAGAAAGCGAGGCGATCATCATCACCGGGTCCGACGCCGCCAAATACCTCTTACCCCTGCGCGACGATGGCGACCCGGTCTCGACCTTCCGAAGCTTCTTCCTGTCGACAATTCTGTGTTATTTGAAGCCACCATGTCGCAAATTTACACCTGGAAGCCAACGTTCGTCGAAATCAACGGCACATTCATCGTTCTGATGGCGTATTTCCTCGGAAATGCTTGGACCGCTATTCTTCCTCGTGGAGACCGCCTGGAGGTACAATGGAGACAGTGAGGAGGCCAGGGGGAGCTCCCTGTCTAGATCAAAACCGCTCTATTCCTCAACAACGGCCCGTGGGGTTTGAAGGAGAATGCCATCAGCGCGATTACGGCTACTTCGCCTCGGCCGCCTGCGGTAGTATCGAGGTCTTCGCAGCTCAACGCCTATTCTATGACGTACCCGTGAGCGCCACGACTGTCATCTGTACCGTTGTTTCCATCGGATTGTTTGGTTATGGCGTTGCTGGCTTCTTTAGGCCCGTCGGTGTGTTCAGCGTCGAAGCTGTGTACTGGAGCACCCTGCCAATGGTAAAAACGATACAAGGACTTCATTGGGAGGATGTCAAAAGCTCCAAACCTATCCGGTGGTTTTGGTGGAGCTTCGCCGGCATGTCTTTGTGGCAAGTCTTTCCATCATACATATTTCCATGGTTAAACTCGATTTCCATACCATGCATCGCGTCCATGGGGGCGGTGGACGAGAAGGCTGCCACTCTTACAAATCTGTTTGGTGGATCCATCAATAATGAGGGTCTCGGAATGTTCAGTATCTCTCGATTGGCAATATGTCAGTTATTTCTTGTCAAAACTAGACACAACTGATGCTGACGGAGAGGCACTCTAGATAACATCGTTCAATACCGCCCTCCCTCTCGTCCTTCAAGCCCATATGGCGGCTAAGTACGCCATCTGCGGCGCTGTGATGCTAGCGATCTACTATGGTAACTTTTAGGACTCGAGGGTACATAAGTTGAGTTCTATAAGAATTCACTTTACTTACACTGAGACAGGTTCAACCCTTTATGTCGACGCGGCTGCGGACTCAACGGGGCGGAGAATACAACGTAACCAGTGTTTTCCCTGGTGGTATTCTCAACCACGAAAACCTAGCAGAACAGGGGCTACCAGCGCTTTCTGGGTCGTTTGCGTACGCGATGCTCATGGCAAATGCTGCAGTATGTGTCCCACACAGCCCCATCTGTACTTTGGTTGCGGTGTGCCCGATGCTGACGACCTGTGCGGATTGGTGCTCTCATCACCCACTGCGTGCTGTTCTGGGGCAAAGATGTCATAAGGACTTTCAAGAATGCAAACAAGGGGATACATACGGATCCGCATCACGCTCACATGGCCGGGTATGCTACTACCGCTCCGATCACCTTGAGGGCAGCGCCGTGCTGACTTTTACACAGCCGTTACAACGAGACACCATGGTGGTGGTACGCCATTGTTCTTGCGGGAAGCTTCGTGTTGGGCCTCATAGTGGTCACAACGCAGCATATCACGCTCGGAGTTTGGTACTATATCATCTCGCTTTCCGTGGGAGCTCTGATTGCTCGGCTTGTGAGTCAGCCAAACATGAGTGTTTGAGGACGTGCAAAACTTACGGACAGCAGAGCACTCTCCTCTATTCGCGGTTTGGGACCGGAATCGCCACTGATAATCTCTCTAAGATGTTGGTTGCCCTCCTGGTGCCTGAAAAGCCCATCGGTTCGTCTTGCACTAGGAGAGCTAGAACTTGGCTCATGTTTTGGGTACCCTGACTGACATAATTGGTAAGGGAACATGTACTTCGCTGCTTGGTCGAATAATGTCATCACCAATGCGGTATACTTGTCAAACTCGCTGAAGATGGGCGAATATCGTGAGTCAAACCTCACCCATCCTATAATCTGCGTAGTCTCCCTGACACGAGATGCAGTCAACATCCCCCCTCGGTCGATGTTTATCGCCCAGATCTATGGCACCGTTCTCGGGGGATTCGTGAACTATGCTATAATGGTGTTCGTTGTCGATAGTCATCGCGATCTCCTGAGAGACGAGGATGGAAATGCTGTCTGGAGTGGTATGTTGCATTTGAGGGGTTTGTTGCTTAGGTGGCAGTCTATCCTGGCCTACTGTGGCGAAGAGATTATGGGCGAATAGCATTCCCTGACAGTTTCATCAGGGGCATCGAGTCAATCTTACAACACCACTGCTACGTCGTGGGCCTTGGCAAAGTATCTTTACTCTCCTGGAGCCAAATATGCCGTCGTCCCATTTGGCATTGTCGTTGGCTCAGGTATTGTAATTCTTCACAAGATCTTCTCGAAGGTGAGCCTACCTTCTTTGCCCTATTTCAAAAATATGTTGGCTGCTGACGAAAGTTTCAGTTCGTACCAAAAATCGGGAGATTCTCGATCGCGGAGGACTTGAACTTTCCACAGCTGATTCAGTATGCTGGTTTCATTCCACACAATGCATCACAGACCTGCGTGCTGCTCAGCCAGGTATTGGCCGGTTTCTTCACACAGTTCTACCTCCGAAATTACCGACCATCGATCTTCAAGAACTATTCATACCTAATAACCGGAGCATTCGACGGGGCAAGTCTACTTGTTGCCTTTCTTTTGACGTTCCTGGTCTTTGGGGCAGCCGGGCTCTCCCTTCCGTTCCCGAAGTGGTGGGGCAATAACGAGGGTGGTTACTATGACCTATGCCCTCCTCCTCCTCCTCCTCCTCCACAATAGGGTTATGGGAGAGGAAGAAAGTGCGTGGTGATGCACGGCAGGATGAGAGGTCCTAGGATGAGAGGGCCGGGTTGCGGTCAACCGCCGGGCAGTTGGTCGCCGCTGGCGGGGCTGGGTCCGGCCTTTTCGCACCTACAACAGGCCTCGTTTGTCTCATTCCGCCACCCGACAGCACGAATCAGCGCCAGCCACCGATCGAAACAAAGATTTCGAGCAGGCCGGGTGAGACAAATGACCTCAGTAACCACCAACGGGCGCGGTGGTAACATTCCATTGGAAATCCTTGGCCTTGTGAGGGGAAACTGGATGTTGGGGGACGTGGCACCATGGATGCACTTTATCCGATGTCGTAAACATTTGTTGCTCCGAGCCTTGGCCTGGCCGGGAAGGATAGGGATCTGGGCCTTCGCAATTTGGGGCATTCCAGCGAGTGGTCGACCATCCTCTACTGTGCCCATGGCGGGCGCTACAGTTACGTTCCGGCTGATTGATGGTGCGGGGAAGAAAGCCGCCCAATTTCTAAACGCAGGAACGCGGAGGAACGAGGCCTCAGTCGCGAAACAAAGGTATATAGCGAATAGTTCTGCAATCGAATGGAACAATTTTGGAAGTTGAGTGGCCTTGTGGTTGTTTTTCGTTGCAACCCCCTGCAAACGACAATCTCTCGCGATGCTGCAGGTCTTCCCCCTGAAGGCGGTGGCGCTTGCCCTGTGCTGGGCCGCCGTTGGTGGGGCCGTTGTCACCCAGGTGCCAAGATGGGACCTTGTATCGACCGCAAAGGCTTCGGGAGAATTGACTTCCATTTCGCAACCAAGCTACGACACAAGCTCATGGCACCATATCGACGCCCCGTTCTGCACCCTCATGGGCTGCCTGCTCAAGGCCGGCGTCTACAACGATACGGATCTCTTCTTTTCAGACAATCTCAGCAAGGTGGACGCCGCGCAGTTCAGAGTGCCGTGGCTCTACAGAAACGAATTCAGCCTTGATCCCGCGCCGGGCCGGCACTTCTTCCTGCAGACGCACGGTATCGCCTCCCGCGCTGACATCTTCCTAAACGGGAAGCAGGTGGCCGACAAATCCGTGCAGGTCGGCTCGTACGCCGGCCATCGCTTCGACATCACCGAGATTGCCGCGAAGACCAACGCGCTCGCCATTCGGGTGCATCCGACCGATCCTAACCGCGACTTGGCCATTGGATGGGTGGACTGGAACCCCTGGCCCGCTGATAACGGTACCGGCGTCTGGCGCGCCGTCGAGATCAAGCAGACCGGCCCCGTCGCGCTACGCCCCATTCGCGTCGTCACGCTGCTGGACACGCCACTGGTGCAAGCTACCTACACGGTCCGAGTCAAGGCCCAGAATCTCGAGAAGACCCCTGTGCGAGTTTTGGCTTCGTATACGCTGAAGCGCGTGTCAAATGGCGAGCGGGCGGGCGGCGACGAGAAATACGTGACGATCCCGGCCGGCGCGGAGACTGACATTGTCTTTGATGGCGTGGTGCAGAACCCTGCCGTCTGGTGGCCGAAGCAATGGGGTGATCAGCCGCTGTACAATGTCAATTTGACTGTGACGGCTGCCGATGGTGTGGTTTCGGACTCGGCTACCACCAATATTGGCTTCCGCGTTGTTCAGAAGCAGCTCAACTCGTTCAATGACACGACGTTCATCATCAACCGTCGCCCCTTCCAGGTCCTCGGTGGAGGGTACGCGCCGGACATGTTCCTGCGCTGGGACCTACTCAAGTGGGAAAAGGAGCTGCAGTATGCTTTGGACTTGGGCTTGAACACGATTAGGTTGGAGGGCAAGAATGAGCATCCGGAGCTTTATGATATTGCTGATCGACTCGGTGTTATGATCATGGCGGGCTGGGAGTGCTGCGGTATGTTGATCGGTATCCTTGTCTCGAATTGCAGAACTTTTGACTGACATCCTCGCCAGATAAATGGGAGGGCTGGGACTACAACGATAATCTCGAGAAGCCACCGCTTTGGACGGACGCTGACTATGCAACGGCGAATGCAAGCATGATCCATGAGGCCGCGATGATGCAACCCCATCCAAGTGTGCTTGCCTACTTGATCGGCAGCGATTATTGGCCTAACGAGAGGGCCACCACGATCTACTTGAATGCGTTCAAGTCAGTGGACTGGCAGCTGCCTGTGCTGGGGTCTGCCTCGAGGCGTGGATTCTCGCCGCAGACGGGATCCCCAGGCATGTTGATGGAAGGGCCGTATGACTGGGTGCCACCGAATTACTTTTTCGATAACCAACCAGCACGTGTCGGCTCGGCGTATGGCTTCGGATCCGAGTTAAGCGCTGGAGTCGGAACCCCAGACCTGTCAAGCCTCAAGAAGTTTCTCAGCAAATCTGACCTCGACGACCTCTGGAAAAGCCCAAAGAAGGACCTCTTCCACATGTCTACCGCTGATTCGACGTTTCACAACCGCAAGATCTACAACGACGCCCTTTGGGCTCGCCTTGACGCCCCGACGTCTCTTGAAGACTATGTTCAGAAGTCACAAATCTCCGACTACGAAGCTACGCGCGCTCAATTTGAGTCATGGGCGTCAATGTGGAACGCTCCGAGGCCAGCGACGGGTGTCATCTACTGGATGCTTACGAGCGCTTTCCCCAGTCTTCACTGGAATCTCTGGGATTACTACATGCGTCCTTCCGGTGGCTACTTCGGCGCCAAGGTGGGCACCCGTATTGAGCACGTCGTGTATGATCCTGTTCGCAAGGTCGTTCACTTGATCAACCGGTCCCTGGATAAGTCCGGAAAACGAACGCTCGGGGTGCACGTCGTTGATAGCAAAGGGGAAACAGTTTACAGCGGGAGTATTGACACGACAACTGCACCTAACACAAGCAAGAACATCACGTCGCTCGCTACAGCATTGACCGGGGCTAAGGATCTGGTCTTCCTACGGCTGACCCTGACGGACGATAAGAATACTGTGCTCAGTCGCAACGTCTACTGGATTTCCAAATCTCTGGATGTTCTGGACTTCGCCAAAAGTGACTGGTACTACACGCCCGTCTCAAAGTACAGCGACTATACGGCGTTGAACAAACTGGGGGCAGCAAGTGTGACGGCGGTCGCGACGAAGCAGGGCGGCGTCACCACGGTGACCTTGGAGAACTTGTCCAATGTGCCCGCTTTCTTTGTTAGTCTGTCGTTAATCGACGCCAAGGGGTCAGACGTCCTGCCATTAACCTGGTCGGATAACTACGTAACGTTGTGGCCGAAGGAGAAGCTGAGCTTGACAGCGTCGACGCTTCGAGGGGCTGCGGAGCCATCTACAGTGGATATTGTTGGTCGAAACGTCGCCAAGACGACAGTGCGTCTTTAAGGGAACGGTGGATGTAGAAACGGAAAATCGGAATGCGGCGATCGGACATACACGGGATCGTTCCCGTTCCTTCGACGGTTTAAGGATCTTCGGAGTTTTTTTGGTTACGTGGTATGCAGGGGTCACTGGGAGTGCATTTCGGATTATGACCCTATAGAACTCATTGTACTTACACAATCCGGCCCTCCGTACTTATTTGTTTATTTTGCCCCTCGATGTAGATGCTCGGTCGCTCCGCTGTGGAACGACCCACCGAGACGTACCCGTTTGCGTCAAGATCCTGCAAATTCAGGGAACGGTGACATCACCACCTGTCCGGGGCGCCGATAAAGCCGCCGTGGCGCATCACGAATGTGCTAGTTTCACATGCCAGTGGGATTTCCACATCGCCATCTCGTCTTCGCGGACATCCTCCCAACTTTCATTGCAGATACGCTCCAACAAACCCATCCCACACCCGCCATCATGCCCGTCAAAGGAAATGGCATCCCGACCGCCAGCCGGCTCACCGACCTCCTGAGCCTCAAAGACAGAGTCGTCGTTGTCACGGGTGCCTCCGGCCCAAGAGGAATGGGTATCGAAGCCGCGCGCGGATGTGCCGAGATGGGTGCCGACCTGGCCATCACATACTCGTCTCGCGCTGACGGCGCACGAAAGAACGCCGAGTCGCTGGAGGCGGAGTATGGCGTCAAGGTGCGGTGCTACAAGTGTAACATTGGGGAGTATGAGGATGTGGAAAGGCTGGTGGGGGAGATTCTGAAGGACTTTGGGAAGATTGATGCGTTTATTGCGAAGTAAGTTCTCGGTTACGTGGCGGTTGAGGGGAGGGGAAGGGATGTGACAAGAGCTGAAAGCTGATGTCTCACAGCGCTGGTGCCACGGCCGACACGGGGCTGGTCGATGGCTCGAAAGAGGACTGGGATCGTGTGATCCAGACGGATTTGAGCGGGACGGCGTACTGCGCCAAGGTTGTGGGGAAGCACTTCAAGGAGAGGTGCCAGGGGTCGTTCGTCATCACGGCGTCGATGTCGGGGCATGTCGCCAACTTTCCTCAGGAACAGACGAGCTACAATGTTGCTAAGGCGGGGTGCATCCACCTGGCGAGGTCGTTGGCTAATGAGTGGAGAGGGTTTGCGCGCTGCAATAGCATTTCGCCGTGAGTTTTGGGTATCTGGTGTCGCGGAAGGGGGAAGCTAACTCGTTCGACAGGGGGTACATTGATACCGGCTTGTCCGACTTTGTCGATCAAAAGGTGCAGGATCTGTGGATGAGCATGATCCCGCTGGGCCGGAACGGAGATGCGAAGGAGCTGAAAGGTGCGTATGTCTATCTTGTGAGCGATGCGTCGAGCTACACGACAGGCTCGGACATTGTGATCGACGGGGGCTACACTTGTCGCTGAAGATGGAGATCTCCCTACGCCCGGGCGGTGGCCTACTGGAATGTCCGTACCTACTTCATTCTGCTCCAGTTTCCGGGATAGCCCTCCAGCTGCTCGGGATATCGGAGACCAGACTCTCGCGGGCTGAAGCACAACGTGCTTGCTCAGAAATGGCGCTGGCTGGCATCGATCCGATTTGGGCGCCTCTTCCGAGACATCGATCGTAGAGGCGATAGCGTCCAATGTACTGACATCATTGAAACAGCCTGGTTTCCTGCGACGAATCTGGGCACACGAAATTTCCTTTTTCGTCCGTTACCCTGAGCTGGGGTGAGCTGGGGTGAGCTGTGGCTGATTTGTCCTGAGCTCTCCCTGATTTCTCTCTGATTCTCCCCTGAGCTGGGGTGATCCGGTACACCGCCGCCGCACAGCCTCGGGCCCATTTTCAGTCCCCTCGGCTAAACTTTCCCATCGATGGAAAGCAGACAACGCGTAATCTGTAAGGATAGCTCCCAGGCAACAATTCAAATCACGACGTACACGTGTACTATGTACTGGGTATACGTGTGACTCAGGCCGGAAGCTCTATTACTAAAGCTAAGTAAGATAAACCCTCTGTAATTAAATCACCCCTGTAAATGGATCAGGTGGATGTTAGTGCGCACGTGTTACGGCCCAGGCTGTGACCTAAGGAGGAGCACGGACTAACTGTAGTTAGCTAATCGTTAAGCCAGGGTGTAATGACTTATAGAAGCCTTAACAGATTAATCAGAATAATCCTGATATCTTAAAACATATAAAATTTAAGATATAAAGGGACTGTAACTTATAACGTCTATCTTAAGTATATTAAACTGTTAAGATATTAGGATAAAGTAAACTTGTTAATAATAAATATAAATATTATTATTATTATATTTATAATAAATAAAAGATGTTTTTAATTTCTTACATTAGTAATAACACTTACTTAATATTTTACTATTTAATTTATATACTTTAAATTATAACTTATAATAGTGTAAACAAATGTAGGCTAAAGGCGCAGGTCTGATTTAAAAAAAAAAAAGCACTTTACCCTACACTAATCCTGTAATAATGTTATTGTGACGACCCTGCAGGCCGTCACTTGAGCCGGAGCGGCCCGACGAATCTCCCGCAGAAGGAACAGTGTAGAGGGACGGTGTATACCGTCCTGACACACTGGGCCAGGGGTGTAAAGACCTGAAGCCCCTACAACCAGTAAGAAAGTACTTAGTAGCCTATAAGGACTGATAACACTAAGCACCACTTAGTTAGCTGCTTAGCCGTAACTGTGTAGTGTACCACTAAGCATAACAGACTAAGCAAGGTACAAAGTACCTCCTAAATAGTTAGTATAGATAGTTATGGTTGTGCCCATAACCTCCGTAAGGGACTCTAGTTCCTTACGCTAGTATTTAATTATTTATTTATATCTTACTGTTTAGACTTACCTTTATATATTATAATGATAACAACCTACTGTGACGACCCTGCAGGCCGTCACTTGGGCCGGGGCGGCCCGGTGAATCCCCCGCAGAAGGAACAGTGTGGGAAGATGGGGTACACCGTCCAGGCGCACTGGGCCAGGGGTGCAAAGACCTGAAGCCCCTACGACTAATGAGGTGCTGCTCGCAGCATGCCGGGTGCTCGCATCGCGAATAGGAGAAACCTCACGAGTAAAACGCTCGTGTGGTGTAAAGTGCTCGTATAACGAGCATTTACGGCATTACGAGCAAGGTATAAAGTACCTTCTAGTTAGTTAGTATAAATAGTTATAGTTATGCTTATAACTACCGTAAGGGACCCTGGTTCCTCACGCTAGTATTTAATTGTTTATTTATATCTTACTGTTCAGACTTACCTCTATGCATTATAATGACAGTAACTTATAATAACATTAAACCCCCGTCTAGGAGTGCTAGCTTAATAAGCCGTCTTTAGAACGCCCTTTACCTGTTAGCGTCCTGCTATACGTTCTGTCTTAACCTATACCAGTCCTTTTAAGGCCTGTGTTAGGTGCAGGTTATAATACTTCCCTTAGCACTTCTGCTATTGTAAGGAGACCTTCCGTGTTTCCACCCCTATAGCTTACGCTGCCACTTACAGCTTTGCTGTAAGCACCTCTAGAGGTACTGTATTACAGGCCTTTAGACCCTAAACTTTAATAAAAAGTTGTGATGACCCTGTAGGCCGTCACTTAGGCCAGGGTAGCCTGACGAATCCCCCGCAGAAGGAACAGTGTAGAAAGGCAGTACGCACGGTACTGCGCACTGGGCCAGGGGTGTAAAGACCCGAAGCCCCTACGATTAATCGTTAAGTGATCACTCTGATCTCGTTAAGGTTACGGTAATTACAGTAATTAGAGGTATTCTGATTATTATAATTACTCCTCGTGTTAAGTAAGTATAGTAATTAAGGTATAAAGTACCTTTTAGCTAGTTAGTATAGATAGTTATAGTTATACTTATAACTACTGTAAGGGACTTTAGTTCCTTATATTAGTATTTAATTGTTTATTTATATCTTACTGTTTAAACTTACCTTTGTGCATTATAGTGATAACGACTTATAATGATATTAAACCCCTGTTTAAAAGTGTTAGCTTAATAAGCTGTCTTTAAAATGCCCCTTACCTGTTAGCGTCCTGCTATACATTCTGTCTTAACTTGCGCTAGTCCTTTTAAAGCCTATATTAAGTGTAGGTTATAATACGATATTAGTGTTATAATTTTAAACGCTGTTTGTTAAACTTTTAGATACTACCTCTTTCCCATTATTAATATATCGACCTTTGGAAAAGGTAAGGAGATTAAAAAGGTGTAAGCCTAGCCTTAACTCCCCACTATTAATAAGTTAGCTACACGCCTTAAAGACTTAAACCTTAATTAGTAGGGACTTGTAACGACCCTGTAAGCCGTCACTTGGGCTGGGGCGGCCTGATAAATCCCCCGCAGAAGGAACAGTGTAGGAAGGTAGTACGTACGGTACTGTGCACTGGGCCAGGGGTGTAAAGACCCGAAGCCCTTACGATTAATTGTTGAGTGATTACTCTGATCTTGCTAAGAGCACGGTGATTATAGTGATTAGAGGTATTCTGATTACTGTGATTACTCCTTGTGTTAAGTGAGTATAGTAATTAAGGTACGAAGTACCTTTTAGCTAGTTAGTATAGATAGTTATAGTTGTGTCTATAACTACTGTGAGGGACTTTAGTTCCTTACGCTAGTATTTAATTATTTATTTATATCTTACTGTTTAGACTTACCTTTATATATTATAATGATAATAACCTACAGTGATATTAAACCCCTTATCTAGGAGTGTTAGCTTAATAAGCTGTCTTCGGAACGCCCCTTACCTGTTGGCGTCCTGCCATACATTCTGTCTTAACCCGCGCCAGTCCTCTCGAGGCCTATGTCGGGTGCAGGTCGTAATAGGACTGGTTAAGGAACTTAATAAAGCCTTCCCTAGAGATATTAAGAGTTGTATTAGTCTTATTAAGAAATTTTAAACCTAACTTAACATTATTAAGTTAAAGAATAATAACCTTAAAGGCTTATAAAAGAAATAAGTAAAGCTCCTTTTACTGTTGTGCTTTAAAGGAGACTTTACGTAACTAAAGTCCTAGATAGCCTAGCTTTAAAGCTATGTCACTTATTACGACAAGTAGTTCTTTAAAGAAGAAGGAAAGGTTAAGTTTACTAAAGCCCTACTAGATAGAGTAGCCGTTTACTGGTATAAACCCTATATAAAAATAATTAATAACCTCTTTATAGATAAAGTATAAAAGGAGGCCCTTAAGACTTAGGTCCTTTTTGATAACTTTAACGTTTTTATTAATTAACTTTAAACTAAGTTTAAAGAATTAAACGCTCCTAAACGGGCTAAACAGCGCTTTATAACCTTAAGATAGACATCCTTAGTCCTTAAGTTCTCTACTTACTTTAAGTTAAAGGTAGTAAAGATTAAGCTTAGTTAAGAAGCCCTGGTAATGCTGTTTTAAAGTAGTTTAAAAGAGCACGTCACTAAAGATCTTTATTAGGAAGACTGCCTAGATTACCTTTAGGAGTTAGTTAAGATAGTTATTAAGGTTAATAATTAGTATTATAATTACTATTATTAAAAGAGTTATTAAAAGGAACAGACCCCTTACTAGTTAAGTAAACTAAAGAAGGGGAACTAGTTAACTGTGATAAGTTACCACTTTAAGTTAATGGATATTAGTATAGTAAACTGTTAAAACTAACCTAACTGTAATAAGCCTTAACGATAATAGTAATAGAAGTAGTTTAAGGACTTATCTTAAGTTTAATACTTTAACTGTGATAAGAAAGGATATATAGTATAATAATACTTATTATTAAAGTAAGTTAGTTAAAAACCTATTTTAAAAGGAGGGAAATTATAACGACCCTGTAGGCCGTCACTTAGGCCGGAGCGGCCCGACAAATCCCCCGCATAAGGAACAGTGCAGGAAGGCAGTACGCACAGTACTGCGCACTGGGCTAGGGGTGTAAAGACCTAAAGCCCTTACAACTATTATAACCTGTACCCGACACAGGCCTTAAGAGGACTGGTGTGGGTTAAGACAGAACGTATAGCAGGACGTTAACAGGTAAAGGGCGTTTTAAAGACAGCTTATTAAGCTAGCACTTTTAGACAGGGGGTTTAATGTTACTGTAAGTCGTTATCACTATAATGCGTAGAGGTGAGTCTGAACAGTAAGATATAAATGAATAATTAAATATTAGTGTGAGGAATTAAAGTCCCTTATAGTAGTTATAGATATAACTATAACTATTTATATTAACTAGTTAAAAGGTACTTTATACCTTAATTACTATGCTTACTTAACATAAAGAGTAATTATAGTAATTAAAATACCTTTAATTACTATAATTACTGTGCTTTTAGCAAGATTAGAGTAATTACTTAACGATTAGTCGTAAGGGTTTTAGGTCTTTACACCCCTGGCCTAGTGTGTAATACCGTGCGTACTACCTTCTTACACTGTTCCTTTTATAAGGGATTTGTCAAGCTGCCCCGGCTTAAGTGACGGCTTGCAGGGTTATTACATAATTCCCCCTTTTTAATATTCTTTTTCTATAAAAAACTACTTATACGTTCCTCCTTCTCCTTACTAGTTATTATATTGTTTAACTAGGTAATTAAAAATAGGAGAAACGTAATACCTTTATTAACTAAACGTTATATTACTAACGCTAAGTTTATTCTTACTTTTAAGATCGTTATACCTGTAAAGTGTAGTTATTACTATCACTTAAACTTACTAAACTGTAAGGTAGTTAGTAAAAGTAAGTTATGTAGCTATTATATAATAGCTGGTGGGATTGTGTACTTATTATTACGACCTGCACCCGATATAAGCCTTGAGAGGACTAGCGCGGGTTAAGACAGAACGTATAGCAGGACGCTAACAGGTAAGGGGCGTTCTGAAGACGGCTTATTAAGCTAGCACTTTTAGATAGGGGGTTTAATGTCACTGTAGGTTGCTGTTATTATAATGCATAGAGGTGAGTCTGGACAGTAGGATATAAATGAATAATTGAATATTAACGTGAGGAACCAGAGTCCCTTACGGTAATTATAAGCATAATTATAACTATCTATACTAACTAGTTAGAAGTACTTTATACCTTACTTAATAGTCTGTTACTTAGTAAAGGACTAAGTAACTTGCTATTAAGCACTTTTTACTTAGAAGTCTTATAGATACTTAGTAGGTAAGTACTTTTATTAAGATTAAGTAACTGCTAGTTAATCGTAAGGGTTTCGGGTCTTTACACCCTTAGCTTAATGCGTAGTACTGTACGTATTGTCTTCTTACATTATTCTTTATACGGGAGATTTATTAAGCTGCTCTAGCTTAAGTAATAGCTTGTAGAGTTATTACACGATTCCCCCTCTTTAACGTTCTTTTTTTATAAAGAACTTTAGTAAAAGCGTTCTTTCTTTTTTAACGTAACTATACTTACTAACTGTATATAAAAGCGTATTTTGAAAAACAGTACCTCTTGTTGCTGTAACCTTACGGACTTTATTTTGACTTTTAGATCGCAAATGTCGCTTTATAGCCGTTATTTTTTAAAATTGCTTTCCTATCTCGTTACTGCACGATTGGATAGCTGTTCCGAATGTTTACTAGTAGGAGTTTCGTCTTTATGCGATATATTTGGTTATAGTAACGTTTTCCTCTAACAGCTTCTTTCTGAGAAGTACTGTCTTAACGTTAAGCATAACGTTATTACGTAGAATTTAGAGTTGAAAACCTGAGAGCTCCGTAAAGCCGCTACTTAACTTAAACGGATTAAAACTTAGTGCTGTAAGATAGAGGAGTGAGCTTTTTTTACGTTTAGTTAGGAGGTAGAGATCCTCCGCTTCTAAGAGTAAAAGGAGGCTTATTTAGCTGCTCCTCCCGAAACTAGTAAGTTTTTTAATTAAGGAGGCTTTTTAGTAGGAATACCTGCTAGTTCTTTTTCTAGGAGGTCGTTACAGCCGATATCCTCTTCTTAACTTAGTTTGTAGCTTCTTTCCTCTTACAGTTCTGTAATGTAATAACAGCGCGCTTATTTCTTTTTACTAATTTCTTCTCTTAATAATACTTATTTTTCGTATAGAGCTCTTTAAAGGCTTTAAAGGCCTAGCTTCCTTATTAAGTTTAAAGTCCTTATAACTTTAGTTAAAGGTTTTAATAAATATCCTTCCGTACTTACTAAGGAGTTTCTTACCGCTTCTTAAGCTTTAAATCTTACAGTAATCTTACTTTTTAGTATAATAGTTTAAATATTAGATCTTATCTTATTTCTAGTTCTTATCGTTAGCTTTAGTTAGTCTAGATTCTTTTGGTAAAACTTTATAATTAAATTTAGGTATTTAAGGTTCTTAACTAGTTCTTATAAGTTACTCTTAAGATTATAATTTAATTACTTAACGAGATATTTAAACGTGTTCTTTCCCCTTTGTAAATCTATAACTTTCTTAACGTTGTACTTGTCCTTATTGGCATTAATCTTAATCTTTTTTTCTAAAGGAATTTCCTTCGGGGCAGGTTTTAGAAGTAAAATATGAAAAACCTTAATCCGCACCTTTATACTAATAGGTAAATCTAGTTTGTAATTAGAGGTGGCGACTTTTTTCTTAATTTGGAATAGTCTGTACTTTTTAAAGTCGAGCTTCTTACTAAGTTGTTTCGAATATAAGTTTCGCGAAAAAAGGTAAACGTAATCCCCCTCTTAAAGAGTTAGTCCCTTAACTTATTTACTATTATAGTAGAGTCCTTTCTTAAGTACTGGTTACTTAGTTTAGTATTTGTTAGTAAATTTCTTTATTCGTTTATATATAAACTTAAGTTTAGCTTGTAAGTAGTTATATAGTTCTTATATTCGGTTTATATAGACTGTAGCTTAAGGAGTGCCGGTAGGTGGGCTTTGACGGAGCTTAAGCTCCTTACTGTAGTTAGTGAAGAATAGTAATATACCTGTTAACTTAACTAGTATTATATTGTAAGTTATTTATACTGTCGGTAACAGCTTAAGTTAATTATCTTATTTGAAGTTAATGTAAGCTTAGAGATATATTATAAGTATTTAGTTAACTTACTCTGTTTAGTTATCTGTTTATAAGTAAAAAGCTGTTGAAAGCTTACTTTTTACTCCTATTCTCTACATTAGTCCTTATTAGAACTTTAACATAATTAGCTTATCTTAATCTATAATAATATTATTTAGCTAAAGGTGTTATAAAACTACCTCTTTCTCGAAGATATAAGTAAGTTACTTTACTGTTATATCCTTTAAAGTTAGCAGAAAGTAAGCTTATTTCGTTAATCTGTTAATTACTATAAGAATCTAGTTATAAATAACTCCTGTAATAGGGTCTTTAAACTTTAAGATCCTAGTAATAAAGTTAAGTAAGATTAAACTTTACGGTACTTATAGTATAGGGAGTAATTTAAGAAGTTTATAAGGCTTATAATATCAGTTCTGCTTCTTATAGTAAATATCGCAGTTATTAACTACTTCCTTAACTAACTTCTTTATTCTTAAGAAGGCGTACGCTTATTAAGCTTATACGAGAGTCTTAGCTTAGCTTATATATCCTCTAAGTCAAGACTTATAAACTTATTAAATATACTCCTTTTATTTATCTAAGTTGTAAATATACAGTTTTTCTTAATATTAAAGCCTTACTTCTAGTTTAAGTATGCTGTTTACACTTTCTAGTAGCTATTCCAGTTAATAACTAGTTTCGTTATAGTTTAGATATTTTAAACACCCCTTATTATAGTCTTACACGTGCCTTAAAAAGTCTCTTAAAGGGCACCTGTACTTATAGGTTCTTTCCGTTAACCTTCTTACTTAAAAGTTTTATTATTATTAATAGATATTATACTCTGTTTATAAGTTTATATAGATATTAATAATCTATTTTAATATTTAGTTATCTAACACTTATAGCGTATACTTTAATGTACTGTTCTTAACTTTGTTAAATATAATAATAGGGATTAAAACTGGATTAGTATCCTTATAGTTCTGTTTCTGACTAAGAGTGTTAGCTCGCCTATTATCTTTTCCTTTAATATAGTAGATCTGGAAGTAGAATAAGGTTATTAATTCTGCTTATTGTGCTTACTGTAAGCTAAGTTCCTTCGTTAGGAAGTATTAGAGGTTATTATAGTCTAAAAAGACTTAAACTAGTTCTTCCATACCGCTTAGATACAGTACCTACTTAGTAAAGTATTAAATAATTGCTATTAGTTCTTTATTGTAAATTAAGTATCGTAGGGCTAAGTTATAAATCCCTTTTGATAAGAAGGTAACTAGATAACGTTTCTTATCGTTTTAAACTTAACTAAGTTCTTTACTAATTGCGAACTTTAAGGAGTTAGTCTTAATTCGGAAAGGCTTTAAGAAATCGGGAAGGGTTAGGACTAACGTTATAATAAAAGTGTACTTAAAGTCCTTAAACGCCTTTTACTGTCTTTCAGTCTACTTAAATAGCTTTCCTTTACCTGTAAGTTTATATAATAATCTTACGATTTTTATAAAGTACTTAATAAAATAGCGATAGAAGTTCGTAAAGCTGATAAAGGCTTATAACTCCTTTTAGTTCTTTGGAGTAAATTAGTCCCTGACTGCCTTTATCTTCTCTAATTGCATTTCGAGTTTTCCAGGGGTTACTCTAAACCTTAAATAGTTTAGTTCCTAAACGTAAAAGTAACTCTTCTTTAAGTTTACTGTTAGCTTCACCTTTTTAAGAGCTGTTAAAACCTGTCGCATATATTTTTAATATTTTTCTAAAGTTTTAGAATAAATTAAAATGTTGTCTAAATATATAAAGATAAACTTATCGAGGAAGGGGCGGAGAACATTATTGATAAGGCTTTAAAAAGTCACAGGGGCGTTTGTTAATCTTATTAGCATAATACAGTATTAGTAATACCCGTTATAAATCTAAAAAGCCGTTTTATACTTATCCTCCTCTTTCACTTTAACGTAGTTAAATCCTATAGGGAAATCGAGATTAGAGAACTAATTCGCTTTAGCAATCTGTTCTTACATCTCTGTAATAAGTGGTAATAAGTAGCGATTCTTAATTATATCCTTATTTAACGTTTAGTAATTAATAACTATATGTAGCTTACTATCTCCCTTCCTTAAGATAAATAGTATTAGGTACCTTGTTAGTAACTAAGACTTTATAATAAACTTATTCTTTAAGTTCTTATTAATGTACTCTCTTAAGGCTTCTACCTACTAGGGGTTTAAGTAGTAAAGTTAGAAGCTGTAGAGCTTTACTCCCGGCTTTAGCTTAATTTTGTAATCTTATAGTCTGTAATCCGATAATTACAGTATCTTTTTTCGAAATAAAGTAAACTTCCTATATTCCGCAGGTACCTTAAACAAGTTAACTTCTTTACTTATCTGTAAGTTAATTTCTTACTTCTTTCTACTTTTTAAATTGTTATTTAGGTAATACAGTAGACCTTCTAGTCCTTTAACCGTCTTAGTAAACTTAACTTAAACTGTGTTTAGTTTTAAAGGTTCAGTATACTTCTAAGTACTTTATGTATCTTTAAAACAGTTTAGTGCTTTCTTAGCTTTTTTTAAATAGTAATTACAGTTAGGGGACTTGCTGAAGGTAAAGTAGTTACTCTTTTAGTTAATTATAAGGTTATACTTTTCCAGTTAAGGTAAACTTAAGATTATATCGTAACTTATAACTAATGTAATGTTAAAGTCCACTTATTATTTATCCTTATTTACTTTAATTAAGAGTAATAAGTAGTAAGTAACTTTACTGTTATTATATTAATACAGGCCTTTTTCTCTATTCCGAATGGGAATAGCTTCTTTATACTTTTCGTTAAGGAGTTTCTTTCAGTTAACTAGCGAGGGGTGTATTAAGTTAAAAGCACTCCTGCTATTAATTACTACTTTTACTTTAAATAGCCTCTTTTTTCCATCTGTTATATTGATATTAATAAAGTAGTACTTATACTTTTTTATTATCTAAGTTATAATAATTATCTGTCCTTAAGGTCTTATACAGTTTAACTTCTAAATATCTCTTCTTCTTTTTAAAGTTTTTACTAATTAGCGAATTATTAGTTTTTAGCCCTTCTAGAAAGCCTGTAACCTTTTCTTAATTCCTTTTGGAAAAACAGGTAGCTTTAGTAGACCTGGTAGTTAACTTTTCTCAGGTTTTCACGCCTTAGTATCCAGTCGACTTCGAACAGTATAATATTCTTAAAGTCTTTAATAAGTTAATAGTATACTCTGTAAGCTTAGATTGTAATAATATCTTTCTGCTCTTAGATCCGTTAGTAATCTTCCCACTTCTACTACTCTTTAGCTTTTCCGTTAAAGTGTAATAAGTATATTATAACTAAGTAGTTATTAAGTATTCCTCTTTATTAACACGTAGTAGGGGTTTAGTTAATTACAGTAACTTTCCGCTTATTACCAAATTCTCTTATCGGGAAGTAAGAGACTTAGTAATAAGCCAGTTCTAACTTTACTCTTACAATAACGTAATCTTATCTTTATATATTTAAGAAGTAGTTATAAAGGGCCTTAAGTCTACAATGCTAGTTAAAAGCACAGTTATCGTACATATAGTTAATTTACAGTATATCCTTATAATTAAAGTAGTTGATATTAACTGCAGGTGTTACAGTTATAAAGTATAGAACGGAGGAAGTAATGCCTTATTTCTTCTCTTCTTCCATTTACTTTTAGGTACGTTATTTCTCTTAAACCTCTTCCTAAAATTCAGGTAGTAACAATCTAACTTATTCTTCCACAAAACAGTCTTCTTTAATAAGGCGGTATTTAAGCTGATTTATAAAGCGAACTTTATTATAGAGTTACAGCCCGATTTCCACCGCTCTGTCCTTTAACGTCACAGTAAGGCCTTCGACTCGCAGGTCCTTTATTTCGTCTATTAACTTTTAATATTTCTCTTCCAGCTCTTAAACCCTCTGTTAGTGTATTTACTTCGTACCTTCTTAAGGAACCTTTAAAGTACTAATCTAAGGTATACCAGCTTTAATACAGGGTAGTTACTTAAGTTATCCCTCTTTTAAGAAGGTAAGGGTACTGATCTACTTAACGTACTTAAAGTGTTTAAAAGTCTTAAGAGGTATTATTAAGAAGAACTTTCGTTTCTTTAGTTTAATTCTCTTAGTTTATTCTCTTTCACCTTTTAAAGCTTACTTTACCGCTTAAATAGCTTAAAGGGCTAGTTCTTTAACTCCCTTTACTATCTTAGTAAAGTTTAAGTTAAAGTCTTTCCTAAACTTCCTTAATTCCTAAGCTTATAAAGTAAGGTTTTTAAAGCTTATTACAGCTAACTAGAATATCTCTTCCTAAAGTCAGTCTTTTATAACCTGCACCTCTAGCAGTTCTGAGTTTTTACTTAAGAATCGGTCTGTAACGACCTGTACCTTTATAGCTAACTCTTTTAAAATACCCTTAAAGACTAGGTACACTACGTCTTAAAGTTTTTCTTCTTTCTCTTCCTTATCTTTTAATTTACACTTATTTATTTAAAAGCAGTTTTCCTTATTACTTATTATCTTAATATAAATATCTCTTAAGTTAAGCTTAACGTGCTTTCCTCCTTCTAAAATTAACTTCTAGCTAACTTACTTTAATAATAGGCACTGTTACACTATATAACCTTTTTTATTATAGTTAAAGTATTAGACTTAAGACAGGTCCTTAAACTGCTTCTGTTACTATTATTATTAAAGTTTATCGTAGTTAAGTCGATTTTAATAGTTTACTATATTAATATCTATTAGTTTAGAGTAATAACCTATCGCAGTTGATTAATTTCCCTTTTTAAGCTAGTAAGGGGTCTGTTCTTTTTAGAAGTTCTTTTGGTAATAATAATTATAATACTAGTTATTAGCTTTAATAGTTATTTTAACTAATTCTTAAAAGTAATCTAGTTAATCTTCTTAGTAAAGGTCTCCAGTAACGTATTCCTTTAGGCTACTTTAAAACAGTATTATTAAAGCTTCTTAATTAAGCTTAATCTTTACTATTTCTAATTTAAAGTATGTAGAGAATTTAAAAATTAAAGATATCTGTCTTAGGGTTATAAGGCGTTACTTAGCCTATTTAGGAGCGTCTAGTTCTCTAAACTTAGTTTAGAGTTAGTTAATAAAAACGTTAAAGTTATCGAAAAGAGCCTAAGTCTCGGGGGCCTCTTTGCGCGCTTTATCTATAAAGAGGTCGTTAATTGTCTTTATATAAGGTTTGTACTAGTAAACGGTTACTTTATCCAGTAAAGCTTTAATAAACTTAACTTTTCCTTCTTCTTCGAAGAACTGTTTATTATAGTAGGTAATATAACTTTAAAGCTAGGTTATCTAAGACTTTAGCTGTGTAGAGTCTCCCTTAAAGCGTAACAGTAGGAGGAGCTTTACCTATTTCTTCTATAAGCCTTTAAGGTTATTATTCTTTAACTTAATAACGTTAAGTTAAGTTTAAAGTTTTTCGATAAGACTAATACAGTTTTTAATATCTCTGGAGAAGGCTTTATTAAGTTCCTTAACCAGTCCCTACTAGTTAAGGTTTAAGTTTTTAAGGCGTATAGCTAACTTATCGATAGTAAAGAGTTAAGGATAAACTTACATCTCCTTAATCTCCTTACTTTTTCCAGAGATTAATATATTAGTGGGAGGGAGGTAGTATTTAAAAGTTTAATAAACAGCATTTAGAACTTTTAATGCTAATATCGTATTATAATCTACACCTAACATAAGCCTTGAGAGGATTAATGTAAGTTAAGATAGAACATATAGTAAGATGTTAATAGGTAAAGGGCGTTCCGAAGACAGCTTATTAAGTTAACACTCTTAGATAAGGGGTTTAATGTCACTGTAAGTCACTGTTACTATAATATACAGAGGTAAGTCTGGACAGTAAGATATAAATAAATAATTAAATACTAATGTAAGGAATTAAAGTCCCTTACAGTAGTTATAAGCACAACTATAATTATCTATACTAACCAGCTAGAAGTACCTTATACTTTACTTAGTGGTCTATTGCTTAGTGAAAGACTAAGTAACCTACCACTAAGCACCTTTTACTCGGAAGTCTTACGGATGCTTAGTAGGTAAGCACTCCTGCTAAGACTGAGCAACTGCTGGTTGGTTGTAGGGGCTTTGGGTCTTTACACCCCTGGCCCAGTGTGCAGTACCGTGCGTACTGTCTTCCTGCACTGTTCCTTGTGCAGGGGATTCGTTGGGCCGCTCCGGCCTAAGTGACGGCCTGCAGGGTTGTCACACTTATTTTATAACGTTTATGGGAACGATCCGTCCGTCCTATGTGGGGTTTTAAATAAAAAGAAGCGTTTTAACGTTAAAGAGCGTAAAACCACTCTCCTTCTTCACGATATGGCTTTTAAACTTCTACACCTTAAGGATTAACAGAAGGGACTAGCGTAATAGGCAGACGAACTTTTTAGCTACAAGTTTAACATTATAGTAGAGGAGGAGTGTAAGGCTTAGGAAGTAACTGTACTAGTTCCTAAGTTCGATTAGGGAAGCCTCCTAACAGAGCCGGCACGTGGTTTTTTTTCTAGGGGGTCGCCTTAACTGGTAACTTCTTCTTAACTTAGTCCGTCACTTTTCTTTTTTAATAAATGAAAGTAGCCTCTCTTAATATAATGGTAACGTACCTACTTATTTTCCTTTTACTAACTTTTTTAACAGTACTTATTTTTTATACAGAACGCGCTAGGAACTCTAAAGGGGGCCTAACCTCCTTATTAGGTTTAAGGTCCTTTTAACCCTAGTTAAAGTTTCTAATAAATATCCTTTTATACCTATTAAGGAGTTTCCTGCCACTTTTTAAGCTTTAAGTCCTATAGTGGTCTTACTTTTTAATTTAACAGTTTAAATGTTAGATTTTATCTTATTTTTCTGTTTTTAAAGTAAACTGGTTAATTTACCTCCTTAAGGTTACATTAACTGGTTTAACCTTTACTTTACATTCTTTACAGGTGGTTTTAATTAGTCTAGATTCTTTTAATGGAACTCTGTAATCAGGTCTGGGCACTTAAGGTTTTTAACTAGCTCTTATAAGTTACTTTTAGGGCTGTAATTTAACCACTTAACGAGATATTTAAACGTGTTCTTTCCCTTTTATAAATCCACAACTTCCTCGATGTTATACTTATCCTCGTTAGTGTTAACCTTAACCTTCTTTTCTAAAAGAACTCCCTTTAAAGCAGGTTTTAAAAGTGAGATGTGAAAAACCTTAATCTATACCTTTATACTAATAGGTAAGTCTAATTTGTAATTAAAGGTGGTGACCTTTTTCTTAACTTAGAACAGTCTGTACCTTTTAAAGTTAAACTTCTTATTAAGTTGTTTTAAATACAGGTTTTATGAAAAAAGGTAAATGTAATCCCCTTCCTGAAAAGTTAATCCCTTAACTCGTTTACTATTATAATAAAGTCCTTTCTTAAGTATTAGTTACTTAGTTTAGTGTTTATTAGTAAACTTCCTTATTTATTCACGTGTGAACTTAAGTTTAGCTTATAAGTGGTTATATAGTTTTTACATCTAGTCTGTGTGGACTATGGCTTAGGGGGCGCTAGTAGGCGGGCCTTAACGGAGCTTACGCTCCTTACTGTAATTAGTGAAGAATGGTAATATACCTGTTAATTTAATTAGCGTTATGTTATAAGTTATCTGTATTATTAATAACAGTTTAAGTTAATTATCTTATTTAAAGTTAACGTAGGTTTAAAGATACGTTATAAGTATTTAGTTAACTTACTCCGTTTAACTATCTGTTTATAAGTAAAAAGCTGTTAAAAGTTTACTTTTCACACCTATTCTTTACATTAATCCTTACTAGAACTTTAATATAATCAGTTTATCCTAATCTGTAATGATATTATTTAATTAAAGGTGTTATAAAACTACCTCTTTCTTAAAGATATAAGTAAGTTACTTTACTGTCATGTCCTTTAAGGTTAGTAAAAAGTAGGCTTATTTTGTTAATCTGTCGACCACTATAAGGATCTAGTTATAAACAACTCCTATAACAGGGTCCCTAAACCTTAAGATCCCAGTAATAAAGTTAAGTGAGATTAAACTCCATAGCACCTATAGTACGGGAAGTGGTTTAAGAAGCCTATAAAGCTTATAGTGTTAATTCTGCTTTTAATAGCAGATATTATAATTATTAACCACTTCCTTAACTAGCTTCTTTATTCCTAAGAAAGCGTACGCTTACTAGGCTTATGTGAGAGTCTTAACTCGGCCTATATATCCCCTAAATTAAGACTTGTGGACTTATTAAACGTACTTTTTCCGTTTATCTGAGTTATAAATGTACAGTTTCTCTTAATATTAAAGCCTTACTCTTAGTTTAAACGCGCTGTTTACACCTTTTAGTAGCTGTTTTAACTAATAATTAGTTTTATTATAGTTTAGATATATTAGGTATTCCTTACTGTAATTTTACATATGCCTTAAAAAGTCTTCTAAAGGGTACTTATACTTACAGGTGCCTTCTACTAACCTTTTTACCTAAAAGTCCTATTATTACTAATAAATATTATACTCTGTTTATAAGTTTATACAGATGTTAATAATTTATTTTAATATTTAGTTATCTGACACTTATAATGTGTGTTTTAAGGTGTTGTTCTCTATTTTATTAAATATAGTAACAGGGATTAAGACTGGATTAGTATCCTTATAGTCCTGTCTTTAATTAAAAGCGTTAGCTTACCTATTATCTTTTCCTTTAATATGGTGGATCTGGAAGTGGAACAGGGTTATTAATTCTACCTACCATACCTATTATAGGCTAAGCTCCTTTATTAAGAAGTATTAAAGGTTATTATAGTTTAAGAAGACTTAAACCAGTTCCTCTGTGCCGCTCAGGTATAGTACCTACTTAGTAAAGCATTAAATAATCGCCATCAGTTCCTTATTATAAATTAGGTATTATAAGGCTGGGCCGTGGATCCCTTTTAATAAGAAGGTAATTAGGTAACGTTTCCCATTATCCTAGACTTAGTTAAGTTCTCCACTAATTATAAACTTTAAAAAGTCTGTCTTAACTTAGAAAGGCTTTAAGAAATCAGGGAGGGCTAAGACTAATACTGTGATAAAGGTGTGTTTAAGGTCCTTAAATGCCTTTTACTATCTTTTAATCCACTTAAACAGCTTTCCTTCACTTATAAGTTTATACAGTAATCTTATAATTTTTATAAAGTACTTAATAAAACAGTAATAGAAGTTTATAAAGCTAATAAAGGCTTATAACTCTTTTTAATTCTTTAAAATAGGCTAGTCCCTAACTACTTTTATCTTCTCTAATTACATTTTAAGCTTTTTAAGGGCTACTTTAAACCTTAAATAGTTTAGTTCCTAAATGTGGAAATGGCTTTTCTCTAAGTTTACTGTTAGCTTTACTTTTTTAAAAGCTGTTAAAACCTGTCATATGTGTTTTTAATGTTCTTTTAAAGTTTCAGAATAGATTAGAATGTTGTTTAAATATATAAAAATAAACTTATTAAGGAAGGGGCGGAGAACATTATTAATAAGGCCTTAGAAAGTTACAGGGGCGTTTATTAATCTTATTAGTATGATATAGTACTGGTAATACCTGTTATAAGTCTGAAAAGCCGTTTTATACTTGTCCTCCTCCTTTATTCTAATATAGTTAAATCCTATAAGGAAATTAAGGCTGGAGAACTAATTTACTTTAATAATCTGTTTTCACATTTCTGTAATAAGTAGTAATAAGTAGCGATTCTTAATTATATCCTTATTTAACGTTTAGTAATTAATAATTATATGTAATTTACCGTCTCCCTTCTATAGGACGAATAACATTAGGTACCCTACTGGTAATTAAGACTTTATAATAAACCTGTTCTTTAAGTTCTTATTAATATACTCCCTTAAGGCTTTTACCTGTTAGGGGTTTAGGTGGTAAGGTTAAAAGCTGTAAAGTTTCACTCCCAGCTTTAACTTAATTTTATAATCTTATAGTCTGTAGTTTAATAATTATGGTATCTTTTTTTAAAACAGGGTAAACTTCCTATACTCTACAGGTACCTTAAATAAGTTAACTCTTTTATTTACCTATAGATTAACTTCTTACTTCTTTTTACCTTTTAAATCGTCATTTAAGTAACGTGGTAGACTTTCTAATCCTTTAACTATCTTTATAAACTTAACCTAAACTATGTTTAGTTTTAAGGGTTTAACGTGCTTTTAAGTGCTTTATGTAATTCTGGAGCGGTTTAATACCTTTTTAACTTTCTCTAAACGGTGATTATAATTAGGGGACTTACTGAAGGTAAGGTGGCCACTCCTTTAATTAATCACAGGGTTATACTTTTCCAGCCAGGGTAAACTTAAGATTATATTATACCTTACTATTAATGTAACGTTAAAGTCTACTTATTATTCGTCCTTATCTACTTTAATTAAAAGTGGTAAGTGGTGGGTAATTTTACTGTTATTATATTAATACAGGCCTCCTTCTCTATTTCGAATAGGAATAGCCTTTTTATACTCTTTATTAAGGAGCTTCCTTTAGTTAATTAGTAAGGGGTGTACTAGGTTAGAAGCACTCCTGCTATTAATTATTACTTTTACCCTAAATAACCTCCCTCTTCCATTTATTATATTAACACTAACAGAATAGTACTTATACTCTTTTAATATCTAAGTTATAGTAATTATCTATCCTTAAAATCTTATCCAGCCTAACCTCTAAGTACCTCTCCTCCTTCTTAGGGTTTTTACTAACTAATGGATTATTAATTTCCAGCCCTTTTAAAGGGCCTGTAACCTTTTCCCAATTCCTTTTAGAAAAACAGGTAACTTTAATAAACCTGGTAATTAACCTTTTTTAGGTTTTTACGCCTTAGCGTCTAATTGACTTTAAACAGTATAATGTTCTGGAAATCTTTAATAAATTAATAGTATGCTTTATAAGCTTAGATTATAATAATGTCTTTTTACTTTTAGATCTGTTAGTAATCTTCCTGCTTTTACTATTCTCTGGCTTTTCCGTTAAGGTATAACAAGTATATTACAACTGGGTAGTTGTTAAATACTCCTTCTTATTAACATGTTGTGGGGGTTTAGTTAATTATAGTGACTTTCCGCTTATTACCAGATTCTCTTATCGGGGAGTAGGAGACTTAATAGTGAGCTGGTTCTAATTCTACCCTTATAATAGTGTAATCCCGTCTTTATGTGCTTAGGAAGTGGTTATAAAGGGCCTTAGGTCTATAATACTAGTTAAGAGTGTAGTTATCGTATATACAGTTAATCTATAATATATCCCTGTGGTTAGGGTAGTTAATATTAACTGCGGGTGTTATAGTTATAAAGTACGGAATAGGGAAAGTAATACCTTATTTCTTCTCTTCTTCCACTTACCTCTAGGTGTGTTATTTCTCCTAAACCTCTTCTTAAAACTCAGGTAATAATAACTTAGCCTGTTCTTTTATAAAGTGGTTTTCCTTAACGAGTTAATATTTAAACTAATTAGTAAAACGAACTTTATTATAAAGTTTTAACTTAATTTCCACTACTCTATCTTTAGCCGTCACAGTAAAGCTTTTAACTTACAGGTCCTTTATTTTATCTACTAACTTTTAATGTTTCTCCTTTAGCTCCTAGACCCTTTATTAGTATATTTACTTTATACTTTCTTAGGGGACCTTTAAGGTACTGGTCTAAGGCACACTAACCTTAATATAGGGCAGCCATTTAAGCTGTCCTTCTTTTAAGGAGGTAAGGGTGTTAATCCACTTAGTATACTTAAAGTGTTTAAAAGTCTTAAGGGGTATTGTTAAGAAGAACTTCCATTTCTCCAGTTTAATTCTCTCAGCTTACTCTCTTTTACCTTTTAAGGCTTATTTTACCATTTAGGTGACTTAAAGGGCTAATTCTTTAACTCCTTTTACTATCCTGGTGATTTCTAAATTAGGGTTTTTCCTAGACTTCTTTAATTCCTGGGCTTATAAGGTGAGGTTTTTAAAGCCTGTAACTACTAACTGGAATATCTTTTCTTAAAGTTGGTCTTTTACAACCTACACCTTTAGTAATTTTAAGTTTCCATTTTAAAGTCGGTCTTTTATAACCTGCACCTTTATAGCTGACTCTTTTAAGATACCCTTAAAGATTAGATATATTATATCTTAAGGTTTTTCTTCTCCTTCCTTATCTCCTAGGTTACACTTATCTATTTAGGTGTAATCTTCTTCATTACTTACCATCCTGATGTGGACGTCTCTTAAGTTAAACCTAATATACTTTCCTCCTTTTAAAACGGGTTTCCAGCCGATTTACTTTAACGACAGGTATTACTGTACTATATAGCCTCTTTTACCGTAATTAAAACATTAGACTTAAGATAGGTCTTTAGGCTGCTTTTACTACTATTATTATTAAGGCCTGTTACAGTTAGGTCAATTCTGACAGTTTACTATATTAATATCCATTAACCTAGGGTGGTAACCTATTATAGTTAATTAGTTCCCCTTTTTAAGTTTACTTAGCTAGTGGGAAGTCCGTTCCTTTTAAAAGTTCTTTTAATAATAGTAATTATAATACTGGTTATTAGCTTTAATAGCTATCTTAATTAGTTCTTATAAACAGTCTGGTTAATCTTCTTAATAAAGATCTCTAGTGACGTGTTCCTTTAAACCACTTTAGAACAGTATTATTAAGGCCTCTTAACTAAGTTTAATCTTTACTGCTTCTAGTTTAAAGTGTGTGGAGAATTTAAGGATTAAAGATATTTACCTTAAGGTTATAAAGTGTTACTTAACCTACTTAGGGGTGTTTAGTTCTTTAAACTTAATCTGGAGTTAGTTGATAAAAACGTTAAAGTTGTCGAAAAGGGCTTAAGTCTCAGGGGCCTTTTTACACACTTTATTTATAAAGAGGTTATTAATTATCTTTATATGGGGTTTATATTAATAAGTGGTTACTCTGTCTAGTAAGGCTCTGGTAAACCTAACCTTTCCTTCTTTTTTAAAGAACTACTTATTATAGTAAGTGATATAACTTTAAAGCTGGGCTATTTAAGACTTTAGCTGCGTAAAATCTCCCTTAAAGCGTAACGGTAGGGGGAGCTTTACTTATTTCTTTTATAAGCCCTTAAGGTTGTTATTTTCCAGCTTAATAGTATTAAGTCAGGCCTGGAGTTTTTTAATAAGACTAATATAGCTCTTAATGTCTTTAGGGAAGGCTTTGTTAAGTTCCTTAACCAGTCCCTGCTAATTAAGGTTTAAGTTTTTAAAGCGTATAACTAACTTATTAATAATAGGGAGCTGAGGCTGAGCTTACGCCTCTTTAATCTCCTTATCTTTTCTGGAGGCTGATATGTTAATGGGAGGAAGGTAGTGTCTGGGAATTTAATAAATAGCGTTTAAAACTGAGACGTTAATATTATATTATAACCTGCACCTAATACAGGCCTTAAGAGGACTGGTGCAGGTTAAGATAGAACGTATAGTAAGACGCTAACAGGTAAGGGGCGTTTTAAAGACGGCTTATTAAGCTAGCACTTTTAGATAGGGGGTTTAATGTCACTATAGGTTGTTATTATTATAATACGTAAAGGTAAGTCTAAACAGTAGGATATAAATGAATAATTGAATATTAGCATGAGGAATTAAAGTCCCTTACAGTGGTTGTAAACATAATTATAACTATTTATACTAACTAGCTAAAAGGTACTTTATACCTTAATTACTGTACTCACTTAATATAAGGAGTGATTACAGTGATCAGAATGCCTCTGATTATTATAATTACCGTGCTCTTAGCGAGATTAGAGTGATCACTTAACGATTAGTTGTAGGGGCTTCGGGTCTTTGCACCCCTGGCCCAGTGCGCAGTACCGTGCGTACTGCCTTCCTACACTGTTCCTTCTGCGGGGGATTCGTCAGGCCGCTCCGGCCTAAGTGACGGCCTGCAGGGTCGTCACAACAACCAACCAGCAGTTACTCAGTCTTAACAGAAGCGCTTACCTACTGAGCATCTGTAAGACCTCTAAGCAAAAGGTGCTTAATAGCAGGTTGCTTAGTGCTTCGCTAAGTAATAAGTTACTAAGTAAGGTATAAGGTACCTTTAACTAGTTAGTATAAGTAGTTATAGTTATGCCTATAACTACCATAAGGGACTCTGGTTCCTCATGCTAGTATTTAATTATTTATTTATATCCTACTGTTCAGACTTACCTTTATATATTATAGTAACAGTAACCTATAGTGACATTAAACCCTTATTTAAGAGTGCTAGCTTAATAAGCCGTTTTCAGAACGCCCCTTACCTGTTAACATCCTGCTATACGTTCTATCTTAACCTGCACTAGTCCTTTTAAGGCCTATATTAGGTATAGGTTATAATATAATATTAACGTTAAGTTTTAAACGCTGTTTATTAAATTCCCAGACATTATCTCTCTCCTACTAATATATCGACTTCTAGAAAAGGTAAGGAGATTAAAGAGGTGTAAGCTTAGCCTTGACTCCCTATTATTAACGAGTTAGCTACACGCCTTAAAGAATTAAACCTTAATTAGTAGGGACTGGTTAAGGAATTTAATAAAGCCTTCTTTAAAGATATTAAAAGCCGTATTAATCTTATTAAGAAACTCTAGGCACGATTTAACGCTGTTAAGTTAGAAAATAATAACCTTAAAGGCTTGTAAAAAAAATAAGTAAAGCTCCCTCTACCGTCACGCTTTAAAGGAGACTTTACACAGCTAAAGTCCTAAATAGCTTAGCTTTAGAGCTATGTTACCTATTATAATAAGCAGTTCTTTAAGGAAGAAGGAAAGGTTAGGTTTACCAGAGCCCTGCTAAATAGGGTAGCTGCTTACTGGTATAAACCCTATGTAAAGATAATTAATAACCTCTTTATAAATAGAGTATAAAAGGAAGCCCTTAAGACTTAAGCCCTTTTTAATAACTTTAATGTCTTTATTAATTAACTTTAGATTAAGTTTAGGGAACTAAACACCTTAAAGTGGGCTAAGTAACACCTTATAACCTTAAGGCAGACGTCCTTAATCTTTAAGTTCTTTACACACTTTAAATTAAAAGCAGTAAAGACTAAACTTAGTTAAAAGGCCCTAGTAATGCTATTTTAGAGTAATTTGAAGGAACACGTTACTGGAGACCTTTATTAAGAAGATTAACCAGATTACCTTTAAAAGTTAGTTAAGATAGCTATTAAGGCCGATAACTAGTATTATAATTATTATCACTAAAAGAACTTCTAGAAAGAACAGACCCCTTATTAGCTAAGTAAACCTAAGAAGGGGAATTAGTTAACCGCTATAAGTCACTACCCTAAGCTAATAAATATTAATATAGTGAACTGACAGAATTAACCTAACTGTGATAAGCCTTAATAATAATAGTAATAAAAGCAGTCTAAGGACTTATCTTAAGTCTAATACTTTAACTGTAATAAAAAAGGCTATATAGTGCAGTAATACCTGTTATTAAAATAAGTTAGTTAGAAACCCGTTTTAAAAAGAGGAAAGCATATTAAGTTTAACTTAGGAGATATCTATATCAGGATAATAAGTAACGAAGAAGATTACACCTAAATAGATAAATGTAACTTAAAAGATAAGGAAGAAAAAGAAGAACCCTAAGACGTAGTATACCTAATCCTTAAAGGTGTTTTAAAAGAGTCAGACACAGAGGTGCAGGTCGTTATAGACCGACTTTAAGGTAGAAACTCAGAACCGTTAAAGGTGTAAGTTATAAAAGACCGACTCTAGGAAGAGATATTCCAGTTAGCTATTACAGGCCTTAAAAACCTCACCCTGTAAACCTAAGAATTAAGGAAGTCCAGGAAAGACCTTAACTTAAAAATCACTAAGATAGTAAAAGGAGTTGAAGAATTAGCCCTTTAAGCCACCTAAATAGTAAAGTAAGCCTTAAAAGGTGAAAGAGAATAAATTAAGAGAATTAAACTGGAGAAATGGAAGTTCTTTTTAACAGTGCCCCTTAAGACTCTTAAACACTTTAAGTACGTTAAGTGGATTAGCACCTTTACCTCCCTGGAGGAAGGATAGTTTAAATAACTGCCCTGTATTAAAGCTAGTGTGCCTTAGATTAGTACTTTAAAGGTCCCCCGAGAAGGCACGAAGTAAGTACATTAGTAAAGGGTCCAGGAGCTAAAAAAGAAGCATTAAGAGTTAATAGATAAAATAAAGGACCTATAAGTTAAAGGTCTTATTATAACGTTTAAGGATAAAGTAATGGAGATTAGGTTAAAACTTTATAATAAAGTTCGCTTCGCTAACTAACTTAAATACCGACTTGTTAAAGAAGACCATTTCGTAGAAGAATAAGTTAAGTTACTGCTATTTAAGTTTTAAGAAGAGGTTTAGGAGAAGTAACGTATATAAAGGTAAGTGGAAGAAGAGAAAGAACAAGGCGTTACTTCCCCTATTCCGTACTTTATAATTACAGCACTTATAGTTAGTGTTAACTACCCTAGTTATAAAAATATATTATAGATTAATTACGTGTATAATAATTACGCTTTTAACTAGCATTACAGACTTAAGGCCCTTTATAACTATTTCCCCAGTGCGTGGAAGTGGGATTACATTATTATAAAAGTAAAGTTAGAATCAGTCTACTATTAAGTCTCTTACTCCTTAATAAGAGAATCTAGTAATAAATAAAAGGTTAGTGTAATTAACTAGGCTCCCACTATATACTGGCAAGGAAGGGTACTTAATAACTGTTTAGTTATAACGTGCTTATTATATCTTAATGGAAAAACTAAAGAGTGGTAGAAGTAGGAAGATTACTAATAGGCTTAAGAGTAAAAAGACATTATTATAATCTAAGCCTGCAGAGTGTATTATTAATTTATTAAAGATTTTTAGAACATTGTACTATTTAAAGTTAACTAGACACTAAGGTGTGAGAACTTAAAAAAGGTTAACTGCTAGGTTTATTAAAGTTACTTGTTTTTCTAGAAAGAGTTAGGAAAAGGTTACGGGCCCTTTAAAAGGGCTGGAAACCAGTAGTCTGCTAGTTAGTAAAAACCCTAAGAAGAAGGAGAGGCACTTAAAGGTTAGGTTAAATAAAACCTTAAGGACAGATAATTATTATAACTTAAATGTTAAAGGAGTATAAGTATTATTCCATCAGTGTTGATATAATAAATAAAAGAGGGAGGCCATTTAGGGTAAGAGTAGTAATTAATAGCGGGAGTGCTTTTAACTTAATACACCCGTCGTTAGTTAACTAAAGGAAACTCCCTAATAAAGAGTATAAAAAGGTTATTCCTATATAAAATGGAGAAGGAGGCCTGTATTAATATAATAACGGTAAAGTCACCCACTACTTACTACTCTTAATTAAAGTGGATAGGGATAAATAATAAGTAGATTTTAACGTTACACTAGTTACAGGGTATAATATAATCTTAAGTCTACCTTAACTGGAAAAGTATAACCCTGTAATTAACTAGAGGAGTGGCCACCTCACCTTTAGTAAGTCCTTTAGCTGTAATTACCGTTTAGAGAAAGTTAAAAAGGTAATAAACTGTTTTAAAGATGTATAAAGCACTTAGAAGCACGTTAAACCCTTAAAATTAAGTACAGTTTAGGTTAGGTTTACTAAGACAGTTAAAGGATTAAAAGGTTTACTACATTGCTTAAATAATGATTTAAAAGGTGAAAAGAAGTAAGAAGCTGATTTACAGATAAGTAAAGAAGTTAATTTATTTAAGGTACCTGTAAAGTACAGGAAGTTTACCTTATTTTAAAAAAAGATATTATAATTATTAAATTACAGACTATAGGATTATAAAATTAAGCTGAAGCCGGAAGCGAAGCTTTGCAGCTTCCAGCCCTATTATTTAAACCCCTAATAAGTAGAAGCCTTAAGAGAGTATGTTAATAAAAATCTGAAAAACGGATTTATTATAAAGTCCCAGTCACCAGTAGGGTACTTAGTATTATTCGTCCTAAGGAAGGGAGACGGTAAGCTATATATAATTGTTAATTACTAAACGTTAAATAAAGATATAATTAAGAATCGTTACTTATTACCATTTATTATAGAAATGTGAGAGTGGATTATTAAGATAAACTGGTTCTTTAGCCTCGATTTCCCCATGGGATTTAACCATATTAAAGTAAAGGAAGAGGATAAGCATAAAACGGCATTTCAAACTCGTAACAGGTATTATTAGTATTATATTATGTTAATAAGATTAATAAATACCTTTATAACTTTCTAAGACCTTATTAATAATATTTTTTGCCCCTTCCTTAATAAGTTTATCTTTATATATTTAAACGACGTTTTAATCTATTCCGAAATTTTAAAAGAATATTAAAAGCATATACGATAGGTTTTAACAGCTTTTAAAAAAACGAAGCTGATAGTAAACTTAGAGAAAAGCCACTTCTACGTTTAGGAATTAAATTATTTAGGGTTTAGGGTAACCTTTAGAAAGCTTAAAATATAACCGGAGAAGACAGAGGCAGTTAGGGATTAGCCTACTTTAAAGAACTAAAAAGAGTTATAAGCCTTTATTAACTTTATAAACTTTTATTACTATTTTATTAGGTATTTTATAAAAATCGTAAAACTATTTTATAAACTTACAGGTAAAGGAAAGCCGTTTAAGTGGATTAAAAGATAGTAAAAGGCGTTTAAAGACTTTAAATATACCTTTATTACAGTACTAGTTCTGGCTCTTCTTAATTTCTTAAAACCCTTTTAAATTAAGACAGATTTGTTAAAGTTTGTAATTAGTAGAGAACTTAATTAAGTCCAGGATAATAAGAAACGTTATTTAATTACCTTTTTGTTAAAAGGAATCTACAGGTTAGCCTTATAATACTTAATTTATAATAAGGAACTGATAATAGTTATTTAATATTTTATAAAGTGGGTATTATACCTAAACAGTATAGAAGAACTAGTTTAGGTCTTTTTAAATTATAATAACCTTTAATACTTCCTAATAAAGGAACTTAGCTTATAGTAAGCATAGTGGGCAGAACTAATAGCCCTGTTCCACTTTCAGATTTACTATATTAAAGGAAAAGATAATAGGTGAGCTGATACTCTTAATCAGAGACAGGATTATAAGGATACTAACCCGGTCTTAATCCCTGTCACTATATTTAATAAAGTAAGAAACGGCACGTTAGAATATATACCTTAAATGTTAAATAACTAGACTTTAGAATAAACTATTAATATTTATATAAACTTATAAACAGAGTATAATATCTATTAGTAATAACAGGACTTTTAAATAAAAAGGTTAATAAAAGGTACTTATAAGTATAAGTGCCTTTTAGGAGACTTTTTAAGGCATGTGTAAAATTATGGGAAGGAGTACCTAGAGCACCTAAATTATAATAAAACTAGTTATTAGTTAGAATAGCTGTTAAAAGGTGTAAACGGCACGTTTAAACTAGAAGTAAGGCTTTAATATTAAGAGAAACCGTATGTTTATAACTTGGAAAAACAGAAGGAGTATATCTAGTAGGTTTATAAGTCTTAACTTAAAGGATATATAGGCTAAGTTAAAACTCTCACGTAGGTTTAATAAGTGTACGCCTTCTTAGGAATGAAGAAGCTGGTTAAGGAGGTGGTTAATAACTGCGATATTTACTACCGTAAGTAGAATCGGCATTATAAGCCTTATAAGCTTCTTAAACCACTCCTTATACCATAGGTGTTATAAAGTTTAATCTCACTTAACTTTATTACTGGGATTTTAAAGTCTAGGGACCCTGTTACAGGAGTTACCTATAACCAGATCCTTATAATAGTTAACAGATTAACGAAATGGGCCTACTTCCTACTAACCTTAAAGGATATAACAGTAAAGTAACTCACTTATATCTTTAAGAAAGAGGTAGTTTTATAACACCTTTAACTAGATAATATCATTACAGATTAAGATAAGTTAATTATGTTAAAGTTTTAATAAAGGCTAATATAAAGAATAGGTGTGAAAAGTAAGCTTTTAACAGCATTTCACTTATAAACAGATAGCTAAATAAAGTAAGTTAATTAAATACTTATAACGTATCTTTAAGCTTACGTTAACTTTAAATAAGATAATTAGCTTAAACTATTACTAACAGTATAAATAACCTATAATATAACATTAGTTAAGTTAATAGGTGTGTTACTGTTCTTTACTAATTACAGTAAGGAGCTTAAGCTCCGTTAAGGCCCACCTATAGGCGCCCCCTAAGCCGTAATCTATACAGACCAGATGTAAGAACTACATAACCACTTATAAGCTAAACTTAAGTTTATATATAAACGAATAAAGAAGTTTACTGATAAATATTAAATTAAGTAATTAGTACTTAAAAAAGGACTTTATTATAATGGTAAATAAGTTAAGGGACCGACTTTTTAAAAGGGGGACTACGTTTACCTTTTTTTGTAAAACTTACATTTAAAACGACTTAGTAAGAAACTTAACTTTAAAAGGTATAAACTGTTCTAGATTAAGAAAAAGGTTACTACCTTTAATTACAAATTAGACTTACCTGCCAGTATAAAGGTGTGGATTAAGGTTTTTCATATCTCACTTTTAAAACCTGCCTTAAAAGGAGTTCTTTTAGAAAGTAAGATTAAGATTAATACTGATAAGGATAAGTATAACGTTAAGGAAGTCGTGGATTTATAAAGGGGAAAGAACACGTTTAAATATCTTATTAAGTAGCTAAACTATAGCCTTAAAAGTAATTTATAGGAACTAGTTAAGAACTTTAAATACCTAGACCTGATTATAGAGTTCCATTAAAAAAATCCAGACTAATTAAAGCTAACGATAAGATCTAATATCTAAACTACTATATTAAAAAGTAAGATTACTGTAGGACTTAAAGCTTAAAAAACGGTAGGAAACTCCTTAATAAATACGGAAGGACATTTGTTAAAACCCCTAGTTAGGGTTATAAAGACCTTAGACCCAGTAAGGAGGCTGGGCCTCTAAAGCCCCTAAAAAGCTCCACTTAAAGAATAAGTGCTGTTAAGGAAAAGAAATTAGTAAAGGAAAATAAGTAAGCACGCTACTACTGTATAAAAAAGGCCGTTTTTGTCTATTAAGAAAAGGAAGTTACAAACCAAGTTAAGAAGACACCACAGGCTATAACGACCCCCCGGGAAAAGAACCGGCAGGAGTTCTTACTAAAAAGCCCCCTTAGTTAAAGGACTTACTGGCCTTAGGAGGGGTAGCTAGACGGGCCTCCTCCTGCTCTTAAAAGCGGAGGATCTTTACTTCCCGGCTAAACGCGGAAAAGGCTCGCTCTTCTATCCTGCAACGCTAGACTTTAATCCGTTTAAGTTAAGCAGCAACCTTATGGAGCTCTTGAGTTTTCAGCTCCAAGTTCCACATAACAGTGTTATGCTTAGTGTTAAGACGGCGTTTCTTAGAAAGGAGCTGTTAAAGGAAAACGTTACTGTAACTGAACGTATTACACGAAGACAAAACCCTTATTAGTAAGCATTTGGAATAACTGTTTAATTGTGCAGTAATAAGATAGGAAAGCGATTTTAAAGAATAATAACTATAAGGTAATATTTACGATTTAAAAGTTAAAGTAAAGTCTGTAAGGTTACAGTGATAAGAGGTGCTGTTTTTCAAAGTGCACTTTTATATACGGTTAGCAGGTATAGTTATATAGGGAAAGAAGGAACGCTCTTACTAGCATTCTTTATGGAAAAAGAATGTTAAAGAGGGGGAATTATGTAATAACCCTGCAAGCTGTCACTTAGGCTAGAGTGGCCTGATAAATCCCCCGTATAAGGAACAGTGCAGGAAGGTAGTACGTACGGTACTGCACATTAGGCCAGGGGTGTAAAAACCTAAAGCCCTTACGATTAACTAGCAGTTGCTTAGTCTTAGCAGAAGCGCTCACCTACTAAGCATCTGTAAGACCTTTAAGCAAGAGGTGCTTAGTGGCAGGTTACTTAGTGCTTCGCTAAGTAATAAATCACTAAGTAAAGTATAAGGTACCTTTAGCTAGTTAGTATAAGTAATTATAGTTATGCCTATAACTACTGTAAGGGACTCTGGTTCCTCATATTAGTATTTAATTATTCATTTATGTCCTACTGTTCAGACTTACCTCTGTGTATTATAGTGACAGCGACCTACAGTGATATTAAACCCCCATCTAGGAGTGCTAGCTTAACAAACCGTCTTCAGAACGCCCCTTACCTGTTAGCGTCCTGCTATACGTTCTGTCTTAACCTACACCAGTCCTTTCGAGGCCTGTGTCGGGTGCAGGTCGTAATAGAAATATATTAAGTTTAACTTAGGAGATGTTTATGTTAAAATGGCAGGTAACGAAGAAGATTATACTTAAATGGATAAGTGTGACTTAGGAGTTAAGGAAGAATAAGAAGAACTTTAAGATATAGTGTATTTAGTCCTTAAAGGTATTATAAAAGAGTTAACTATAAAGGTGTAAGTTATTAAAGACTGACTTTAAGGTGGAAACTTAAAATTACTAAAGGTGCAGGTTATAAAAGACTAATTTTAAGAAGAGATGTTCCAGTTAGTTATTATAGGCTTTAAAAACCTTACCCTGTAAGCTTAAAAACTAAGGAAGTTTAAGAAAGACCCTGACTTAAAAATCACTAAGATAGTAAAGGGAGTTAAAGAACTAGCCCTCTAGGCCACTTAAACGGTAAAGTAAGCCTTAAAAGGTGAAAGAGAATAAGTTAAGAGAATTAAACTGGAAAAACGGAAGTTCTTTTTAACAGTACCCTTTAAGACTCTTAAACACTTTAAATACATTAAGTGGATTAGCACCCTTACCTCCCTAAAAGAAGGATAGCTTAGATAACTACCTTATATTAAAACTGGTATACTTTAAACCAGTACCTTAAGGGTCCCTTAAAAAGGTATAAAGTAAGTATATTAATAGAGGGTTTAGGAGTTAAAGGAGAAATATTAGGAGCTGGTAGATAAAGTAGAGGATTTATAAGTTAAAGGTCTTATTATAACGTTTAAAGATAAAATAGTGGAAATTAAGTTATAACTCTGTAATAAAGTTTACTTTACTAATCAGCTTAAATACCGACTTATTAAAGAAGGCTACTTTATAAAAGAATAAGTTAAGTTACTATTACTTAAGTTTTAAGAAAAGGTTTAGGAGAAATAATAAACTTAAAGGTAAGTGGAAAAAGAGAAGGAATAAGGTACCACTCTTCCTATTTTATATTTTATAACTGTAACACTTATAATTAATATTAACTACCTTAATTATAAGGATATACTGTAAATTAACTGTATGTACGATAATTACACCCTTAACCGATACAGTAAGTTTAAGGCCCTTTACAATCACTTCCCTAACATATAGAAACGGGATTACACTGTTATAAGGATAGAGTTAGAACTAGTTTATTATTAGGTCTCTTACTCCCTAATAAGAGAATTTAATAATAAGTGGAAAGTTACCGTAATTAACTAAACTCTTACTACGTACTGGTAAGGAGGGGTACTTAATAACTACCTAGTTATAACGTGCTTATTACATTTTAACAGAAAGGTTAGAGAATAGTAAAAGTAAGAGGATTACCAGCGGATCTAAGAGTAAAAAGACATTACTGTAATCTAGTCTTATAAAGTGTATTATCATCTTATTAAGGACTTTAAAAACATTATACTGTTTAAAGTTAACTAGACGTTAAGGTGTGAGAACTTAAGAAAGGTTAATTACTAGGTTTATTAAAGTTACCTGTTTTTTTAGAAGAAATTAGGAAAAGGTTACAAGCCCTTTAAAAGGGCTGGAAATTAATAGTTTACTAATTAGTAAAAACCTTAAGAAGAAGGAGAGGTACTTAAAGGTTAGGCCGTATAAGACTTTAAAGGTAAGTGATTATTATAACTTAAATGTTAAAGGAATATAAGTATTATTCTATCAGTATTAATATAATAAATAGAAGAGGGAGGCTATTTAAGGTAAGAGTAGTGATTAATAGCGGGAGTGCTTTTAATTTAATACACCCCTTATTAGTTAACTGAAGGAAACTCCCTAATTAAGAGTATAAAGAGGCTATTCCTATTTAAAATAGAAAAGGAAGCCTGTATTAGTATAATAACAGTAAAGTTACCCACTACTTACCACTTTTAATTAAAGTGGATAAGGATAAATAATAAGTGGATTTTAACATTATACTAGTTATAAGATACGATATAATCTTAAGTTTACCTTAGCTGGAAAAGTATAACCCTGTAATTAACTAAAGGAGTGGTTACCTTACTTTCAGTAAGTCCCTTAATAATGATTATTATTTAAAGAAAGTTAAGAAGGTAATAAATAGCTTTAAAATTATATAAAGCACTTAAAAGCGTATTAAACTCTTAAAACTAAACACAGTTTAGGTTAGGTTTATTAAGACGGTTAAAGGACTAGAAGGTTTATTATACTGCCTAAATGACGATTTAAAAGGTAGAGAAAAGTAGGAAGCTAATCTATAGATAAGTAAAGAAGTTAACTTATTTAAAGTACTTATTAAATATAGGAAGTTTACCCTGTTTTAGAAAAAGATATTACGATTACCAGATTATAGACCTTAAGACCATAAATTAAGCTAAAGCCGGGAGTGAAGCTCTACAACTTCCAGCCCTACTATTTAAACCCTTAATAGGTTAAGGCCCTATAGGAGTATATTAATAAAAACCTGAAGAATAGGTTTATTATAAAGTCTTAATCCCCAGTAAGGTATTTAATACTGTTTGTTTTAAGAAAGGGAGATAGTAAGCTATATATAGTTATTAATTACTAAACGTTAAATAAGGATATAATTAAGAATCGCTACTTATTACCACTTATTATGGAAATACGAGAATAGATTATTAAAGTAAATTAGTTCTCTAATCTTAATTTCCCTATAAGATTTAATTATATTAGGGTAAAGGAAAAGGATAAATATAAGACGGCTTTTTAGACTCGTAACAGGTATTACTAATACTGTGTTATACTAATAGGATTAATAAACGCCCCTGTAACCTTTTAAGGCCTTATTAACAGTATTCTCCGCCCTTTCCTTAATAAGTTTATCTTTATGTATTTAAATAACGTTTTAATTTACTTTAAAACTTTAAAAGAACATTAAAAGTATATGTGACAGGTTTTAATAGCTTTTAAAAAGGTAAAGCTAACAGTAAACCTGGAAAAAAGCCACTTTTATATTTAGGAGTTAAACTATTTAAGGTTTAAAGTAACCCCTAAAAGGCTTAAAATGTAACTGGAGAAGATAAAGGTAATTAAGGATTAACCCACTTTAAAGAATTAGAAAGAATTATAAACCTTTATCGGTTTTATAAACTTTTATCACTGTTTTATTAAGTACTTTATGAAAATTATAAAACTACTCCACGAACTTATAGGTAAGGGAAAGCCATTTAAGTGGACTGATAGATAATAAAAGGCGTTTAAAGACCTTAAACACGCCTTTATCATAGCATTAGTCTTAGCCCTCCCTGATTTCTTAAAGCCTTTTTAAGTTAAAATAGACTTTTTAAAGTTTATAATTAGTGGAGAACTTAACTAAGTCTAAGATAATAGGAAACACTACCTAATTACCTTCTTATTAAAAGGAATCTACAGCCTAGCCCTGTAATATTTAATTTATAATAAGGAATTAATAACGATTATTTAATACTTTACTAAGTAGGCACTGTATCTAAGTGGTATAGAAGAACTAATTTAGGTTTTTTCAGATTATAATAACCTTTAGTACTTTTTAACGAAGGAACTTAGCTTACGGTAAGCATAATAAGTAGAGTTAATAGCTCCGTTCCACTTCCAGATTTATTATGTTAAAGGAAAAGATAACAGGTAAGCTGATACTTTTAGTTAGAGATAAGATTATAAAGATGCTAATTTAATCTTAATCCCTGTTATTATGTTTAATAAAGTTAAGAACAGTATATTAAAGTATATATTATAAGTATTAAATGACTAAACATTAGAATAAACTATTAATATTTATATAAACTTATAAATAGAGTATAACATCTATTAGTAATAATAGGACTTTTAAGTAAAAAGGTTAACGGAAGGAACCTATAAGTATAAGTGCCCTTTAAGAGACTTTTTAAGGTATAAGTAAAACTATAGTAAGAAGTGCTTAAAGTATTTAAATTATAATAAAACTGGTTATTAACTGAAATAACTGTTAAAAGGTGTAAACGGCACACTTAAATTAAAAGTAAGACTTTAATATTAAGAGAAACCGTATATTTATAACCTAGGTAAGTGGAAGGAGTACGTCTAGTAAGTTTATAAGTCTTAACTTAGAGGATATATAGGTTAAGTTAAGACTCTTATATAAGCTTAGTAAACGTACGCCTTCCTAAGAATAAAGAAGTTAGTTAAGGAAGTGGTTAATAATTATAATATCTGTTATTATAAGTAAAACTGACGTTATAAGCCTTATAAATTTCTTAAACCACTCCCTATACTATAGGTGCTATAAAGCTTAATCTTACTTAACTTTATCACTGGGATTTTAAAGTCTAGGGACCCTATTATAAGAGTCACTTATAATTAAATCCTTATAGTGGTTAACAGATTAATAAAGTAGGCTTACTTTTTATTAACTTTAAAGGATATAATTATAAAGTAACTTATTTATATTTTTAAAAAAAAAGTAGTTTTATAACACCTTTAGTTAGATAATATTATTACAGATTAAGATAAGTTAATTATGTTAAAATTTTAATAAAGATTAATGTAAAGAATGGGTGTGAAGAGTAAGCTTTTAACAGCTTTCCACTTATAGACAGATAGTTAAATAAAGTAAGTTAATTAAATATTTATAACGTATTTTTAAGCTTACGTTAACTTTAAATAAAATAATTAGCTTAAGTTATTATTAACAATATAGATAACTTATAACATAATATTAATTAAGTTAATAAGTGTGTTACTGTTTTTTACTAATTATAATAAGGAGCCTAAGCTTTATTAAGGCCCACTTACTAGCGCCCTTTAAGCTGCAGTTTATATAAACTGAATATAAGAACTATATAACTATCTGTAAGCTGAATTTAAGTTTACACGTGAATAAATAAAGAAGTTTACTAATAAATATTAAATTAAGTAATTAGTGTTTAAGAAAGGACTTTACTATAATAGTAAATAAGTTAAGGGACTGACTTTTTAAAAGGGGGACCACGTTTACCTTTTCTTATAAAACTTACATTTAAAATAACCTAGTAAAAAGTTTGACTTTAAAAGGTACGGACTGTTTTAAATTAAGAAAAAGGTCACCACCTTTAATTATAAATTAAACCTACCTGTTAGTATAAAGGTGTAAACTAAGGTTTTCCACGTCTCACTTCTAGAACCCGCCCTAAAGGGAGTTCCTTTAGAAAAAAAAGTTAAGATTAATACTAATAAGGATAAGTATAACGTTAAGGAAGTTATAAACTTACAGAAGGGAAAGAACACGTTTAAATATCTTGTTAAATAGTTAGATTATAGCCTTAAAAGTAATTTATAGGAACTAGTTAAAAATCTTAAGTGCCTAAACCTAATTATAGAGTTCTATTAAAAGAATCCAGATTAATTAAAACTAACTGTAAAGAATATAAAGTAAAGGTTAAACCAGTTAGTGTAACCTTAAGGAGGTAAACTAACCAGTTTACTTTAGAAATAGAAAAATAAGATAAGATTTAACATTTAAACTGCTAAACTGAAAAGCAAGACCACCGTAGGACTTAAAGTTTAAGAAGCGGCAGGAAACTCCTTAGTAGGTATGGAAGGACATTTGTCAGAAGCCTTAGCCAGGGTTAAAAGGACCTTAGACCTAATAAGGAGGCTAGGCCTCTAGAGTTCCCAGCGTGCTCTGCACGAGAATAAGTACTGTTAAAAAAAAAAAAGAAAAATAAGCAGAGTGACAGACTAAGTTAAGAAGAAGTCGCCAGCTGCGGCAACCCCTTAGAAAAGGAACCGTACGCCAGCTCTGCTAAGAGGCTTCCCTAGTTAAACTTAAGAACTGGCACGGTTACTTCTTAAGCCTCACGCTCCTCCTCTATTATAATGTTAAACTTATAGCTAAAAAGTTCGTCTACCTGTCGCGCCAGTCCCTTCTGTTAGTCCTTAAAGCGTAGAAGCTTAAAGGCTGTATTGTGAAGAAGAAGAGCGGTTTTACACTCTTTAACGTTAAGGCGCTTCTTTTTATTTAAAACCCTGTATAGGACAGACGGATCGTTTCTATAAACGTTATAAGATAAGTATACAGTCCCACCAACCACCAAATAGTAGCTGTATAACTTACTCTTACTGGCCACCTTACAGTCTAGCAGGTTTAGGTAGCGGTAGTGACTGCACTTTACAGGTATAACGATCTTAAAAGTAAGAATAAACTTAATGTTAGTAATACAACATTTAGTTAATAAAGGCACTGCGTTTCTCCTATTCTTAGTTACCCAGTTAGGTGGTATGACGGCTAGTGAAGAAAGGAAGGAACGTATAAGTAATTCTTTATGGAAAAAGAACGTTAAAGAGGGGGAATTGTGTAATAACCCTGTAGGCCGTCACTTAAGCTAGGGTGGCCTGACGAATCCCCTGTAAAAGGAATAGTGTAGAAAGGTAATACACACGGTACTGCGTATTGGGCTAGGGGTGTAAAGACTTGAAGCCCTTATGATTAATTGTTAAGTGATCACTTTGATCTCACTAAGGTCACGGTGATTACAGTGATTAAAGGCATTCTAATCACTATAATTACTCTTTGTGTTAAGTAAGTATAGTGATTAAGGTACGAAGTACCTCTTAGCTAGTTAGTATAAATAGCTATAATTATACCCATAATTACCGTAAGGGACTCTGGTTCCTCACGTTAGTATTTAATTATTCATTTATGTCCTACTGTTTAGACTCACCTCTGTGCATTATAATAATAACGACTTACAGTGACATTAAACCCCCATCTAGGAGTGCTAGCTTAATAAGCCGTCTTCAGAACGCCCCTTACCTGTTAGCGTCCTACCATACGTTCTGTCTTAACCCGCGCCAGTCCTCTTAAGGCCTGTGTTAGGTGCAGGTTGTAATAAAAGTAATTAATATAGCTATATAAGTTATACTTATAATTAACCTTAATATAAAGGACTTATATGTTACAGGTTTTACCTTTAATAATTATCGTCTTATATCTTAAGTATTTAAAGAAACTCTTATTAATTTTATTTGTAAACTTTTATTATAAAGTCTTTTAAACTCTTAAAAAGCAGCGTAAGTTACTGTTAAATATTAAACGTTATAAGTATATAAGCTATAAAGGTATCTTAATACCCGTTTTTAATTTATTAATAATATAGTTAAATACCTGTTACTTAATAAGTGGTAGAACTACCTATATCTTTTTTATTATTTTATTTTCTTAAAAGTATAACTGAGCCAGTACTAAGCTAAAGACAGTATATTAGGAGTTAGCTTAAAGAAAAGTCTTATGTGGTAGGTCCTTTAGTAAATTCCCTTTCTACTATAAGTACACTGTTAACCTTAGTATCTAGGGGTACTCTGCCCTTATAGCTGTTAGTTAAAACGCTTTATACATTTTAAACTGTCTTATTCCCTTTTATAAACCCCGAATTAGCTTATATTTTAGATAAGCTTATTAACAGATAGAGATTTAATCTAAACTACACTAAGTATAGAGGCTATAAGCTCTTCTAAGACCTACTCCAGACTTTTAATTTAATTTATTAGGGGGAACGTTTTATATACCTTTACTAGCTTATATCGTGACAGCGTTTTTAAAATAAGTTAAAGTAATGGTTTTACAGATATAGTACTGAAGGAAACGCCCTTTTTATCATACTGTTTACCTTAGTTATCTTAATATTAGTTAAAATCATTACATTATTTTAAACTATATGTAAATCTAGATTACCTGATATACTTAGAAGTATACACTATAATTAACCACTTAGCGGGATTCTATAAGACCTTCGTTTACACCTACCCTTAAGGTCCCTGTTTATTACCTTATAGTAATTATTTACTAAACCTATGGCTTAACGCTGCTTTACTATAATCATATCCTACCGATTCTTCTTTTCCCTTAACTCCTCTTTTACAAACTATATTAACATATTTTTAAGTAATATATAGTTAATTAACCTACTTTAAAGATTATATTCCTAATACAGCCTTACTTCCCTTTACCCTAATTTATTATTTTATTAACACCCTTCATTACGTATTTTTTAAAGGTTTTAACAGTAACAGTACCCTTTGCTATAACATTCAACTAACTTTATACCTTTTTAAACACTGTAATAAGAGAGTTAATATAAGGTGTAACCAGATTATCCTTAAGCTCTTATAATAACCTAAAGCTAAAAGTGTAATTAAAGGCTATTGGAGTTTAGAGTCTGAGAGCCTGTAGTACAGCACTCTTAAAGGTGCTTACAGCTTCGCTATAAGCGGCAGTGGAAGCTATAAGGGTAGAAACACAGAAGGTCTCCTTATAACAGTAGAGGTTAGTAACGTGCTGAGGGAAGCAGAAGCACCACTATAATATAGTAGTTACAGGGCCGAAGGCGTTATAATAAGGCTTATAAGAGCAGAGCTTAGTAAGATGCTAAATGCTTAATTGTTGCTTGCTTGCTTAAGGAAAGAACTAGTTATAAAGGAAAGAGGGGAGGTTTATATTACAACCTGCACCCAACACAGGCCTCGAAAGGACTGGCGCAGGTTAAGACAGAACGTATAACAGGACGCTAACAGATAAGGGGCGTTCCGAAGACAGCTTGTTAAGCTAGCACTCCTAGATGGGGGTTTAATGTCACTGTAGGTCGTTATTACTATAATGCACAGAGGTAAGTCTGAACAGTAGGATATAAATGAATAATTGAATATTAGTGTGAGGAACTAGAGTCCTTTATGGTGGTTATGGGCATAACTATAGCTATCTATACTAACTAACTAAGAGGTACTTTGTACCTTGCTTAGTCTGTTATGCTTAGTGGTGCATTACGCAGTTACGGCTAAGCAGTTAACTAAGCGGTGCTTGGTGTTGTCAGTCCTTATAGACCACTAAGCACTTTTCTTACTGGTCGTAAGGGCTTCGGGTCTTTACACCCCTGGCCCAGTGCGTCTGGACAGTGTGCACCGTCCTCCTGCACTGTTCTTCCTGCGGGGGTTTCGTCGGGCCGCCCCGGCCCAAGCGACGGCCTGCAGGGTCGTTACAGTCTAGTTATAGGCTCTGGAATTCTTCCAGAGCCTTTTATGCCTAGAAACAAACTATACTACAGAAGGTAAGGTTTCCAATCTACTACATCACCTTCTGTAGTTCCAGAACCTTCAATGGGCCCACAGGGCCCACAGGGCCCAGTGTGCTCAGGCAGTTGTAGAACATTCTGTAGGGGCCTGAGTCACAGTTGCCAATCTTGGAATAGGTAGCTCCAGCCACCTTTAGCTACGGTATGGCTGGCTTTGCCAGCCTACCCTGCAACGCAGTCGTTATAGGGTACTTATAGCTATAATTTAATAAAGGCTTTATTGATGCTGTATATAATAATTTACAGTATATTTATATAATTATTTAATAATATATTAAGAATAAGTAACCTTTTACCTTCCTGACTTTTTAACGTTATAAGTAGTGGTAATATAAGGTTTATTAATTACGATATAAAACATGTGTTTAAATCTATATATATATATTAACTTTAGCGGCTATAAAGGTGTTAAAAGTGCAAAGTAGTGGATTAGCTATAGGTAAACCACTAATATTATTTATTAAGATAGTGATATTAAGATTTAAGATAGATTTAACTACTGTCATAATTCCCTTTAATGTTATAATATAGGCGTCAAGAACTAAGGTATATATATGTAGGGAGTTAAGACTTTTAGTAACGTTTATAAGTTTATTAAGGAGGTAACTAAGGAGAATAATACTAAAACCTTAATATATAAGGGTATAGGTGATAATAAGACTAATACCTATACTGGTTCTGGTAATAAGGGTATAGCTATTAGTACTAACGTGTTTATATACTGTTAGGAGTGCTGAGGATTGCTAGAAGTGGTAGGTGACGAACTGCGATACCTAGTATACGACGCATAGAACGACCGCGGCGCTAACGCCAGCAAGGCCTGTGGTGATAATTAAGGGAATCATTTTGTTTTACAGATGATGGATTGACGTTGTAAGAAAGTTCCGCGTTATGAAGGTCCCGCAAGGTCCCGCGGCTTTTCAAGAGTGCCAAGACGACACGAAGGAGGATTGACCAATGAGCTGGAGGATCCTGCCATCCCTTCCAAATCGAGATCCACTGCTTACTGCCCTGGGTCAAGCATGGGTGTCGCTGATACCGGAGCGAGCGTCGGGAGAAGGGAGTCTAACCGTGCCTGAGGGACAAAGAGTCAAGGGCCGCGATATATTAAAGACGACATTGCAACAAAAGATCTCCCACCAAGATGGTAGTAGCCTCTTATAAAGCTTGTGTCACTGATAACTGTCTTTTTCGACCTGGTTCTTTGTAAACATGCAAAAGGGGGTTTGATTGGGTTGGTCGATATGTCTCCTTTAAAGCTCTGTGTCGGTTCGAACAAGGGTTGAAGAAACCGAGAGCTAGGAGGCTGAAGGATCACAAGCTCCCGAGATCAACCCGAACACAAAAACGACCGAAACCCAAAACTCCTTCAACCTCTCAAACCTTCGAGGGCCCTCGGCATCCATTTTTCCAGACAACCCATCTACGCCTGCCTGTTAGAACCCCCCTCCACATCATCCTGCCCCTCCTCCTCCTCCTCCACCTCCTCCTCCTCCTCCTCAACCATAAACTCTTCCCCATCCAACTCCCTATACTTCCACTGAAACCAACAAGTCTGCCCAAACAACGCCACCGCCGGCCCCACCCACACCCAGACCAAATACGGATCCCTCACCGCCGGCGTGATCACCAACCCCAGCACGCTCGCCAGCGCGTTCGAAAAGATCAGCAACGACGTAACCATCGCCTTCGCATTCGGCGGCGCCCGCGCATACGCCAGCTCGTACGCCGTCACCATGCAGAAGCACTCGGATAGCGCCCCCAGCGCCACGACAGGCACCTGCCACCATATTGACAGCGGGGAGACACCAGCGTCGCACTCCGTGGCTTGGTAGCCGCAGGGGGATGTCTCGTAGACGCGCCACTGCAAAAGGGCGCCGAGGATTCCAGAGGTCCAAGCGAGGGTGAAGCCTAGCGTCAGACGCTTAGACGGGCCAAAGGGGATATGGAAGCGGTGAAGGATGGGGTAGACGACGTGCGTGAGGAGCGGGGTGGCGAGGATGATAACGAGGGGGTTGATGTTGTTGAGGAGGTCGTTGGGGGCGCCGTTAGTGGTCATGGAGGCGCCTTGGCTAGTGGCGACGGAGCCGACGCCGCCGTTGTTGAGGTGGTAGAGGGGGAAGAGGAGGATGAACATTTGGCAGGCGGAGACGGTGCGGCGGGCTATGTCTACTTGCTTGTCGGTCCAGGTTATGTTACGGGCAGATGGTTGGGAAGAGGATGGCTTTGCGAGGTGCCAGAAGTTACGGGCCCAGAATTTGCCTTTGCTGCGGCGGAGTGCGAAGAGGATGATCTTGAAGAATCGAGAGAGCTCGGATTGTCCCCCGGCTGCTGGTGCTCTGGCGATGCTGTTGCGGAAGAAGAGCAGGAGGAACGGGAGGGGCAGGTAGATGGCGCCGGGGGCGAGGAATGCCAGCCAGAAGCCTACCTTCTTTGCGGAGAAGGCCATGGGAATCCCGAAGAGAGCCCCAACGTTGATCAGGCCGTAGCAGATTAAGACGATGCGTTGGATGGTGGTCTCTGGATCGACCAAGACTTTTTCTCCGGACGCGGTGATCTTGGTTCGGGGCTTAGTCTCGCGGCATTGGTCGATGATCATGGGAACGATGTTGGGTTTGAAGAGGCCTGGTGTGAAGTGGTGAGGAGTTAGTACACTGACAGGGGATACTACAAGGTAAGTACGCACCTGTTCCCACGGCTAGCAGAAAGAAGCTAATCATGAACGGCGCAGTCGCCTGGCCGGCGTGAAGCAACGATGGGGTAGCCGAAGCAGCCATGAGGACATGCGAGAGCGCCCCGATCAGCACGCCAAGGGTGACGACCGTGTACCGACCGAGCTTGACGTCGGCAAGCCATCCGCCAAAAATGGGGACGATGCAGACCATGAACTGGAAGAGCAAGATGAAGGCATTGGAGAACTGGAGACCTCGACCGAGGGCTCCAGCCGTCATCTGTGTGCCCGGTGGGGGAGCACCAGCGCCATTGCCGCCTGTGTTTCTTTATCAACTTACTGCCGGAGTACATGGCATCCACTGGCGTTACTGTGAACGGGATTACTTACCAGCTGGAAGAGGAAACTGGATAAAGTTGGAGAACACGGTCCGGACACCGTAGTACGAAGCTCTCTCGGCACATTCGACGAGGCAGAGAAGAAACGCCGCCTTCGGGACAGGACCAGCAACCTTGCGCAGACCATCGATTGGCTCGATAGGATTACCACAGGGCATGGCTGGGTCAGCGGCGTCCTTGGACATATCTGCTTGTTCTTGGGTGACGGCCGCCTGCTTGGCTTGTTCTGGGGAAAAGGGGGTTAGAAATTGCGCCAACACAGAATGGACAGGGAGACACCTACCCATTTGGAAAGAGGTTCTGAGAGAACTAGGCAGAAATTGGGCGTTGAGAGTAGGTCAAGATACCTACTAGGTGCTCTCTTCTCGGACTCGTCTCGCAAGTGGCTGCTGGCCGTGTTTGGAAGAGCAAGCATGTCTTTCTCTGAGTCCGCGCGAAGTGACACCATTTTATATCCATCTTCAACATCACTTGAAGTGGCGTTCGAACACGGGATTTTCCAGGTTGTCATCAGGTAGTCCTGGCGGCTACAGCGGACAAGGGTCATCCGGCGCAAGTTCGGTCCCATTTTCGGTCAACCACGGTGGTTTAGCTGCTTCAATATCTAAGCAATGTGACGGACGACCAGCATAGAAAGATGCGGGTGGTCGCCCTCGCCGGTCCAGTAAGTACCTCACCGATTCGACGCCCACACTACATGTACTTAGCACCTTAGGAGATATAGCGGGCGTGACATCGACCTTGGAAAAATCTCGACGCCTTGGACGCCTCAAGGGTGCTAAGACAGGGCGAAGAGCAGCAGGACTACAGATAATTCGCCGAAGACGTTGTTGAGGCATAATTTCGTTAGTGTGGCAGCCCAAGCCTCATCTGTGTGGCTTCAATAAGGCAACTTGCACTTCTTGACCTTAGCGGACAGGCGTCACCGACTGACCAAAGGGGAACCGAAGGAGAAGGAGCGGTGAGGCTTCTAGAAGCCTGGCATATCGTAGGCTATCACCCTTAGCCCGCGGATATTGCCGCTAGGCCATGACTCCAAGGGGAGAGGGGAGAGGGGAAGAGGAGAAAGCGGTTAGCGCTGCCGGAGCAATGCCGGGTGTTATTTTGTTCTGGGGCTCAACCAATAGTACGTGGTGCGCAGGCTGTGTTGCGGTTGTGTAACCCTCCATGCACCGCACCAGACCCAAGGAGACCCCGAGAGCCTGAAATTGATGCAAGGGAGGACCCGAAATGGGTTTCCCAATACCCGCGTCAAGCGCTTGGAAAAAATAAGTGTCTGAGTCAGTCACCACAGAGCCTCATCGCAGCCAGTGCAGATGGGATAGACATGCTGAAAAATGTTTGACGCGGACCGTTGCAGAGTTGCATCATGCAATGTTGGCAGGTTGGCCAACGCCCAGTCTTGCACAATGCTGCACGTTGCTGCAGCCTCCTGCGGACTCCTGCAGCTTGGTAATTGCTATTATCTCTGTTAGTTGGGCCGCAAGCTAACCACCACTCACTTTCGCTTTGTGATGGTTGCGGCCTTTTGTCGTTTTTACCTGTTTTGTTTCTTCGGCGCAAAAAGAACAAGCAGAGGTCTCCGCCAGAAGTTTGAAGCGGAAAATGAAGAAGCATACACTTTTCAACAGTGCCACACAATTGGGTGCTTGAAGAATCGGGCGGTAGGACCGATGTTTGGGCAGTAGGTCCAACCACCATGGATGCTCGGGCGCCAAGCGGGAGCCTTGCCTCGAGATGCCGGGAGTCCAGGCCATCTTTCGAAGCCAGTGAAAGCCAAACGGGACTGTCAAGAAGAAAGGCCCGAATTTTACTTAAGTCGCTCAGGTCGGTGACGACAAGGGGCAGCCGCGCGACCCATGTCCAGAACTTCCAGGTTCCTCCTGCCTTACCCACCTGGTGAGAAGAATTCAAGCCCCGTGGTAAGCGAATCATACGAGAGCTCTTTCCCTCGAATACTACGCCTCCACAATCCCAACTTCAGCACTGCACGCACCATGGTAAGATCGTCCCTTCTCCTCGGATAACTGATTTGCCTCCCACTTCCAACTCTTCCAATGTCCATCCAGCATCACCTCAATACCATTTGATCTGACCGAAAACTTCGACTCTAGGAGCTCATCCGACCGTACAACCCCGAAGTTTTCCATGGCCTGCAGTCTCCAGGAGACGCTACCAAGGACTTTGAATCCTTGGACATCAAGTCGTTCCTGCAGCCGGAGTCTGAGCTGAGCCAGCTGTTCCTCAAGCACAAAGTCGGCACCGATATCGCCATTGAGCTTCTGCACCGCCACTTCGAGGTTCCAGCGGACAAGCGCCTTGTCAGAGTCGGCCGCGTCGTCACGCCGTGGTCCGCATCGCTCTTCAGCACCGTCGAGCAACAGGCCGGTCTCGGTCGGCTTGCGCCTGGCGGGATCCTCGTGCACGACGGCGCCTACTACCCCTATGAGTTTCGCCATCTATCCAAGTCTGACGCTGCGGCCGAGGTCGAGTCCAGCGGTGGCAAAGACCGTCCCGACCAGCACGCGACCTTCCTGGAACAATTCGCGCGGTTTGTGCAAGACAAGAACATTGCCAATGTCATTGGGCTGCGCTTCCTCTCGGCCGAGGAGAAGCGCCGCGTCGAAGATCCCACCATTCACGACTACGAGGTGACGGATGACGGCTGCCACATGACTGTCTTGTCGACGGATGCGCCCATCGAGGTGATGGGCTACGAGGAGTTCAGCTGGGCGATGGTCGGCGGTGGTTGGGCTGTCGTCAGCACCTGTTACGGTGGGTTATTCATACCTTGTTCATGCACCTCAGGGGAGAAAAAATGCTCAATGTGCATTTCCACTTGTTTCTGTGCGCCACTTGTCGACGGACACAAGCAAAACAGGCACCCCTGCAAATGTGCGGGTAAATGGCCGGATGTTGATCTGCCTAAGAGCGACTGTTGCTGATGCTTCAACTGCTCGGGGCAGTTGAGGTGGAGGGTAAAGTGGTGACCGAGGTCTGTTTGGGTATTCTGGGGCGAAAGGTGACAGGTTGTGGGATGGGTGGGGTGGAGCTGTAGCTCTTGGAAAAAAAATCTAGAATGTTGATCCCTCACTTTTTAATCTGTTTGGTTCAACTCGCCTGAGTTCTATTGGTTGTCCCTGGTGATTTTGTTGTTAAAACAAGAGAATGTCTATTTGCACCGTAGTCTTCGTCTATTTGCACCGTAACTCCTGACATCTGGCCTATGCACTTTTCACACCAGCCACTCCTTCACCACCACCACTCCTTCACCACCACCACGCTCAGCACTCCCGCCATGGATTCTATTTGATACAGACTAACTCCTAACACTGGCTTATTAAGTTTCGTCATCTGTTTTACTAGTCGTGTGTAATCTCTTATTTGCGCGCAGGGTCCGTTTCGGCCATTTTACTGCTCTATAAGCCTGAAAAGATTACTTCGGATACCAATCTACCTGGAGAGAGTGTATATCAATAAAGTACGATAGAAATATATTATGGTGTTAGTGTGTTGAACTGAGCTTGCGACTGAAGTGCTGAGCGTGGTGGTGGTAGTCGTGGTGGTAGTGTGTTTGGAATGTGCATGGGCCAGATGTCAGGAGTTACGGTGCAAATAGACGAAGACTACGGTGCAAATAGACATTCTCTAAAACAAAGGGTATCCCAACCGCCGTCGTGATTAGCGGGCTTGAGCTAGCCCCAAAAGTTGAGTAGTTCTTTCCAAACATGCGGCGGATGGAATCTAAGCCGCTCTCGCCGGCTTCGTTTCTGCTTCTCATGCACGTTAGGCGATGCGATTGCTATGAACAGGGGCCCATGAATAGTGAGGAGAGTTGTTTGAGCCCGAGTACCTCGACAGCCTTTGGTCGAATCTTACCACCCAATGGACGGCCACTCTGACAGCAGTCCTGGTACCAACCATCAGATTGTTAGATTATCGACTACGTGTCCCAGGGCAGCAACTGCCTCAGGCACATCTGCCTTGTTGGCAGTCAAGTCCACCATCCGGCTCCACTGCAACGCTGCACAGCTGCGCTGCCGTGGAACAACAAATCAACTGCGAGTTGACAGCGAGGCCAGCGGCAATGATGCCCAAAGAAAATACACCCCAGCGGCCGGCACAGTGGTATTTGACCACAAGGATGGCCGGCCAAATATCACCGGGGCCCCAATTGCATGTCTGGTCGGCGTCCCGGTTCTCTCTTGGGTCGCACTTGCCTGTTTGAGTGCCTCTGACAGGTGGCCTGCCGCATTATTAGCCCTAACGCTGCGTCGCAAACTTCGTCACGGCAGAAGCACAACCGAATATGGCCTCAGCGGGCCCACACGTCGTCAGACCTTCGTCCACACATGCAGCTGGGCAACCCCCCCTCTCGCTCCCCGAGCTCGCGATCGGAGCATTGTCACCACTGCGCTTAGAGCCGCAAGAGCTCTCGGCGCTCCGGCTCCAATGGAGCTGCAACGATGTCCGAAACGAGATCTCGAGCCTCGAGCTCGCCGTCAAGCGCAAGCGAAACAGCATCCTCGCTCGGATGGAACCCCTCCTTGCATGCATCGAACAGTACTCGGAAGTGGCCAGCATCTTCGCCCAAGTCAACCAGTCAATTCTCGCCCCGGTGTGGGGCTCCATCCGGCTGCTGGTCGTCGTCCTCCGCAGCTACGAGGCCTATGTGGAAGGGGTTGTGGCCCAATTGGAAGAAATCCATCGCAACTTGCCGAGGTACTCTGAGTACGTCAGTCGCTATCCCGAAAGAAAGCGGCTGTTCGATGCGGTTACGGATACTTTTCTGGTAAGTCGAGCCGTTCATGTACCACGAATGCCGGGCACTGTGTTTCACTTGGGACTCCTCCACTGATGCTGGGCATGTGCTAATCCTCGGGCCGCACTTAGTTGGTCGTCACCTTCTGCATTCAAGCGCGTCGCGCGCTGGTCCGCCGTGAAGACGCGACGTGGTGGGAACGGCTCAAACAGCAAACCGGTCCTGCTCGGAAGCCTTTCGCCGCTGCCTTCAAGCCAACGTTGGGTCGGATGACGGAGCTGCGGGCACAAATAGAGCATGAAGCCCAATCGGCCGTTGGTGCGTCGGTTGAGGCAGTCAGGACAGACTGCAAGCAGGCAAGACATCTCCAGGAGAAAACACTCACGCTGGCCATGGCCGCGCTCAACGAAAACGACTCAGCTCGCAGGATCAGGGACGTGGCCGATGTTCGCCAGTATTTGCACGACGCAAACCATGCCAACCTCTCTCGATTGGAGACGCTCAACGTGTGTCGTTCTGAATATCCGGATACCTGCGGGTGGCTCCTTGATAAGTCCCAATTCCAATCCTGGTCCTCACGGGATCGAGGACTGCTATTGATCCATGGACCGGCCGGCTGTGGAAAGTCAGTCCTTGCCGGTGCATGCGTGGAGAGATTCCGCGAGGAACAAAACAAGAAGTCCCAGAATGGTCCCTTCTTCTTCTTTTGCGACGAAGGTAGCCCCGGCTGCCGATCTTGGCAATCCGCCCTTCACGCGTGGGCTGTCACCTTGACATGGCAGCCGCATACGCCCATGTTGTTCGACCAGCTTTGCAGCATCGTCGCCGGAGCCAGAAGGGGAAACAGTCTAACAGTCATGGTTGACATGTTGCGCTACGGCTTTGACGCCACCAAACCTCCAGTTGTCCTGGACGGGCTGGACGAGCTAAACGAGGCTGATCAGGAGGTGGCTATCAGAGACCTGTGCGACCTTGCCCGTCGAACCAAAGTCATGGTCTTCTTCCGCAGCAACCCAAAAATTCTCAAGGGATTTGATGCGGCATTAGGAATCGCGTCAGAGAAAGGACCATCCGAGAAGCTTTCGAAGGAGTCTATCGATATCCAGATCAAGGACACTGAGGGAGATATCGAGCGTATCGTCACTAGATGGATCAAGCGTCAGGAGGTGACACATCCTGCAGCCGCCAAGGTACAGGAACCCATCATCCGCGGTGCTCACGGAATGTTTCTGTGGGTTCGTTTGATGTTGCAGGAACTTGAACTTCAAGACTGTGAGACAGAGGATGGGTTCGAGAGGAGGGTCCTCGCTGTCATTGTGCCAGGGGGGATCGGGTGTTACTACGACCGCTTGATCGACCGCGCACTCTCCAAGTCCTCCTCTCAGCAAGAGCCGGCATTTAGGGCACTGCAACTAATCGCTTTCGCCCTGGACACGCTCACCCTCGACTCCGTAGACTCGGCTCTCCAATTCCACTTTCGGAACAGATCCTGGACGGTTCCAGAAACCCGCCGTCTCCTGCACCTCTTTTCCCCCTTGATACGATGGGAAGCCAACAATCGCATCATACACGCCATACACGCATCCGTGTTGGACCACCTGCGAGCTTCCAAGACACTGGCGCCCGTGGACGCCCGCCTCCCCGATCACAACCCGGACCACGCCAATCATGCAGCTCTGTTCCAGCTCTGTATTGAGTATCTCAGCGACTTCATGAAACACGAAGATGACTTAACAGACACAATAGCTGATGCCTTGAGAGCCAAGCACTCGTTTCTCGAGTACGCTGCGCGGCATGTCTGGACACACCTCTGCAGCTCAGGTCCAGCAACCGAGCTGGCTCTGGACCTTCTCGGCGATTTTTTCGATAAGGCGGAGAAGAAGGCGCGCTGGATGGAGCTCACGGCCAACCTCGGAATGGACTACCGAGTCCGGCACCAGCTAGTGATCCAGGGTCGCCTGCGGACATGGCTCAAGACCTTCCCCCCCCGGCTGTCGTCGCCAGCCATTGCTGAAAGGATCCGGCGTGTTGAAGATGGTGTTCGCTCCCTCTACCGCAGTGCAATGAAGTACTGCATGCTAAACTACCCGGCCGACGACATACGCATAGCCAGATCAGTCCACGCCCTTGGCAGCTTCCTCTGTTCGAGTGGGCACAACGCCGAAGCGGTTGGCTACCTCAAGCACGCCGTTTACAGCTATGAGCAACCTCAGACCTGCTGCAACTATCTGGATAGCGACTACGATTACCGCCTCGACTCTGATTATCTCGACCTCCTCCTAGAGCTCTCCTGTTGCCTGAGCGATATCGAGCCCCAAAACCCCCGCGTCGCCGAGCTGATGTCCCGGGCCTACAAAGGTAGCCTAGCGGTCTACGGCAGCAATCACCCAACTGCCATCTACTACGCCGTCAGGCTCGCCGACATCTACAGCTGCCAAGGAGACCTGGACCGCGCCATCGCCCTCTTCGAGCCGACCATGCAAACCGCCCTGTCCACGCTCGGTGAACGGGACCCAGTCACCATGCGTGCCCACCACAACCTCGGCAAGGCCTACCTCGCACGGGGAGACTTCGACAAGGCGGAGCAGCACATCACGGCAGCCCACAAGGCCCGCCGCGAGGTCCTAGGTGCCAAACACCCCACCACGCTCCGCAGCATGACGATCTTGGGCGAGGTGCAGTTGCGCGCTGCGCGGTACGATACTGCGTGGAGGTTGATCAAGCAGTCGAGGGATGGGCTTATCGAGGCGCGAGGCCCCGATAGCATGTATGTGCATCTTGCTACGCATTCCCTGGGCGATGTGCGGCTCGGCCAGAAAAAGTTTGGCGATGCACTTGTGCTCTACGAGGAGGCGAAGCGGGGGTTGATGCGGACGTCAGGAACCGCGGACACGTCGGTTGTTGCTGAGATTCTGGACAAGATGGCTCAGGCTTCTGAGGCCAAGGGAGATGCTCAGGGGGCAAGAAGGTTCAGGAGGGAAGCTTCTTTGGCTCAGTCGAAAGCGACCAAGGCCGTACAAGCGGTAGCACCACCTCGACGGCGATTTTTGATGGCTTGGGTTCCGATGTTGTTATTTGTCCATCTGGGTGGGCTGTTACTGGCAACGTTGTTCTGGAAGGGGGAGGAGAAGCATCGCCGGATCGTTCTGTAAAGGGTTTGGGTAGCAAGCACCGCCGGAGCATCTATCGCGGGCTTGCTCAATACAACAGAGCTGCCGACTTCATACGCAACAAAGCCCACGCGCATGTCTGGCCTATCTTATCAACCTTCTACCTTCTACCAGTACCCTTTTCCGCCCTCGACCAACCCCAGTTCGAACTCCCATCATCCTTCTGCATACACACCCTTACACCTGCCCTCCACCTCTACCAGATCACTCCACACATTACTATCTCAGAGATAATCCACGTAAACGTTACGGCAGGCCACTCTCCCACGATACGCTTTATTAAAATCTCCTTTACTTACTTAATTTTGGGTAATATCACAGGCACCCTCCCTTATAACGTAAAATAATCACACCTGTTAAAGATACCTAACTAGGTAATAAAAATCGAAGAGATTATTACCAGTTTAAAAATTATATCCTTTATAATAATCCTTAAGCTAGTTGAGGTTAGAGTTATGTTATTTAGGAGATAATTAAAACATTTTACAACGGTGGTAATGGTAAAATTAAAGAGGAAAGATAAGACCTAATTAGTAAGTAAAGCAGTTTACACAGCATTGCGGTAGTTAAATCCCTTAGGTAGGATACGGTATAAGATGAAGATAGTAATTATAACAGAGTATAAGATAAATATACTTATAAGGAGATAGTAGTGCTATAAGGAATAAAAGCTTTTAAGGAAGAAAATAGATAGGTGCTAGGCGTATAACCCCCTGGTAATGATATGTTAATATAGCGTTATTAGACTTCCCTTTAGGAGGTTTGGTCCTGTATTAAATAAGGGGTCGTTTAGGGTTAAAAGAGGGATCTTAGGCGAAGGGGCTGAGCTTGCTGAGATAACACCTGATCAGCATCTGCATATCATATCTTAACATGAAGAAAGTTAGCCGTTATAGTATGATTTGCAATAAAGTGCTGCCAATATCTGCAGCTCTTTTTGCATGTATATATATGCGAAGCTCTAAGAGGTCACGTATTTTTTAACCTATTATGTCTGTGAGCTCACGATAATGGAAACCGACCATAGCTTAAAAAAACCCCTTAGCTGCTCCCAGGCAGAGCCTAATGCACTGCTTTCCAATAAATACGCTTACAGCGGAAACATAATCTAGCTGGTATTACAACGGTTTACAAGCCTCCTTTATTCAGGACCTCCCTCACTAGCTTCACTAGTGCTAGATCGCTACCTGATACGGGAGTCTATTAGTGTAGGCTTAGGCCAGATTTAGTAAAGAGAATAGTGGTTATCTTACCAGGTTGGCTACCAACACTACATTTCGTACAAGATTGCATGCTCCTTCGTTAAGCCACCTCATCTTGGCCTCACCTATGCTCAAGGCAATGCTGACTGAAGAATGGAAAGGAGACAAAAGTAACATGAGTCACTAGGCTTGCACATAGACGAGGTGTTTATGTTGGAGATTCTGTTCTTTGTCTCAGCTACATGATTCCATGAAGAGCCCATAAAATGACGGAAGCTATCATTATCGAGCTCGGGGCCCAATTCAGTCACCACCTCCATCACCACCACCACTGTCGCCTCCGCTGCCACTATCCCCAGTGTTGTCGGTTCCGCCTCCTTTGGACATATCATCATAGTAGTCGTCTCCCATGGTGGCAGGAGCGCAGGCTATGAATAGCAACCGCTACTGAATCGATCAGTGTGTTTAAGTATTATCAGTCAGGGGCATCTCTATTCTAATTGCCGCTGGACGCATCGAAAAGATTTTGGGGAGGAAATGCAGTACCTTTCGGGCGTAGATGTCCTGAGTTGATAATCTTAGTTTTACTGGAAGGGAAAGGCCTCGTTGCGGATGGATGAGAAATCTAAAGCATCGTCAAAAATGATGGGAGAAAAACAATCACTTTATACCTGTTGAGGTGGTCTTAATTGAGTTGCTATCAGGGAAGCACTCTTATCAGTGAGCTATACCGCATCTAGTAACATTATGCTCAGATTCTCTCTTTGTTAGCCGTAGAAGTGAGCTCTGATAAGGCGCGCCTCACCACTGCACGGCTCGGTCTTGCGGTAATTTTACAATTAGTTTTAAAACGCTAACAGGCGTAAGCGGCCTGCAGAGAGGGGGTATTTATAATAATAAAGTTTAAGTATCAGTCGATTCTGAACCCTTAGCTTATGTAACCATTTGTATTTCCTTAGGTTAAGTAATGTACTGTGTATTATATGCTATGTTACTATGCTAGGTTTACCTCCACCGGGGATATACTAGTTAACAGACTTATCCACCTAGCCTACATCACATTAAGATCGCTATAGACAGAATTTAGGATTAGTTTAATTTTCCTTATCTTATTCCTTAACACTTTAGTTACCTGAAATAAGTTATAATAATTCTTATTGTATAAACCTTACTTAAACTTTAAGTAATATATTAAAAGGTCACGTAATAGTGAAAAGAGTAATAGTAGAATTCTTTCGCTGTAATTAGATCGATAAGCGTTCTAAGGGGTTAGCGCTCCCCGTTATTAAGATGTGGAGCAGGGAAGTTATATTTGCCATTTTCGGCCGTTTACCTTACTTAGGGAATAGTTATCGCGTGACTTTACTGATACGATAGCGTTATAAACGGGTCGTGTGTCTTAATATAGCTTTTTAATAAGGACTGCTACAGGTGTAAATGCTAATTAAGGGGATATAACTGATAGGTGACAGACAGTGCGTTAGCTTAAGTTCTCGGTTATAGGGCTTAGTTCACGTGCTGTTAACTTATAGTTAGAGTAACTTGCTTATATTTAGAAACGTTAAGTAGCCTTAACTTTATAAGCCTGGCTTAGAACGTATTTACTATTAATACTCTTATAACCCCTTATTATTATAAGTATTTCTAATCTGTATCTTACACTTTTACGTTATTAACACTGTCCTGGTTAAGTTAGCTGTCTGGTTTATCACATTAACAGCTTATATCTTTCTTTCTATAATATATATAATCTTAATTAAACCCTCTTAATAATAAAATCCTCCCTTACACTGTTAATAAAGATAAGAATAACCTTAAGTAATACTGTAAATCTTATAAACTCCTCTCTTAATATTATTACACCTTTTAAAGACGTACTTTTTATAATTAGCCTTAAGGAAAAGTAAATAAGAGTGCACTTACTTATACTTTATATAGTATCTATTATGTTTAATATTATACTTAGTCCTTATTACTTTAAGGGTAGGAACTTCTCTTTAAAGTCACTTAAGAACATTCCTCTTCCTAATGATAATTTAAAAGCTTTAGAAATCACCTTTAATGCCATTTATTACTATATAGAGGCTATTAATAACCTGCTTAATCCGGCTCTGCTACTTCGTGTGGTAATTATAAATATCTTAAAGATTCAAGGGCCTGTGTTTTTTTTAAGTTATATTTAAATTATATTAGACTTTAATATAAATTATATATACGGTATTTATATTTACTTATAAATACCACACCTTAAGTGTAAGTAAATAGTAATATTTACTTTTAAGCCTTAGATTCTTATAAACTGTATAAGGGTTAATCTTAGTACGGTTAGCTGTAAGACCTATTTTTACTATCTGTTTAATAATAATATCTGTTAATTTAAACGCTGTTAATTTAAACTTTATATCTTTACATTTTATTAAGGGTACTGAAAAGTGTAAGGTATAGAATAATAAAAGAGTATATATATAGTTAGCTATAGGTAAGTGTGAGATATTGAGGTAAAAGTGTCAGAAACATTACACTGCTTATTATAAGGGTTTTAATTTAGTTATTATAAAAAGGGTTATAACAGTGATTATATTACTTAATCTCTATATATGTCTTTAACAGAGTTAAGGACCTGTATCTTATAAATCTATCTATAGGGTTATATCTACGTTATTATAGTCGCTTTAGCTTACTAGCACCAGCCTTCTAGTCAGCGAAGCTGACTTAGTGATAAATACACCTTCCTTCTGACGTAACCAGTAGTGCCCTTTTTCTGACAAAAAGCTAAAGTGGAAAACTATTCGCTTTCTGAAGATGGGGACCGGCGTAGCCCTTTTTATATATAAGACTAATTTTGGGCTTGCTCGGCTAGAGTTGAAGTGGTTATGGATGCTGCGGCGCAGCCTTCCAGAAATGGTTCAGAGGGTGAGCAAGACTAAGCCAATCCTAAGCAGCCCTGAGCCAGCCCTGAGCCAGCCCTGAGCCAGGGTGAGCGACGTCACGTGGGCACGGTACGAAAAAGGAAATTTGGTGTGCCCAGATTCGTCGCAGGAAACAGCCTGGTTTCCTGCGACGAATCTGGGCACACGAAATTTCCTTTTTCGTACCGCGCCCATGTGACGTTGCTCACCCCGGCTCAGGGCCGCTCAGGATTGGCTCAGTCTTGCTCACCCTCTGAGCCATTTCTGGAAGGCTGCGCCGCAGCATCCACAACCACTTCAACTCTGGCCGACCGAGCCCAAAATTGGTCCCATACATAAAAATGGCTACGCTGGTCCCCGTCTTTAGAAGCGAATGGTTCCGCCTTAACTTTTACGTCGATATCTCGCACCTACCTACAGCTAGTTGTATATACTCTTTTGTTATTCTACACCTTAAACTTTTTACTACCCTTCGACAAAACGTAAAGATATAGAGTCCAAGTCAACGGCGTTCAAATCAGCAGATGCTGTTATTGAGCGGGCGATAAGGAGAGGTATTACAGAAGACCGCACTAAGATCGACCCTTGTGCAGTTCGCAGGAATCTAAGGCTCAAGAGCAAATATTGCTATATACTTACATTTCAGGTGTGGTATTTGTAAGTTAATATAAATATCACGTATATAACTTACACTTAAGTCTAACTATACTTTAGATACGAAAGGAAATACGGGCCTTCTAATCCTCAAGACATACAGGTTATAAAGCATTTTGCTAAAACTGTGGGCCTCGGCATGATAGGCATGCTTGATGGGGAAGACGAACTACTAACTCCCGACAGCCTTAGAGGTTCAATACGACGATTTTACAATGCCTAGGAACGACATTACAACTTGGAGATACCCTTGAATGTTAAGCGGTCAATAGCACCTGTAAGTAAAGTATTGCTAGTTGAAGATGACCAAGTATGCTGTTGTGAACCAAGATGCTAACCAGTGCAGTATATTTAAGGGGAATTAGCTGAGAAACTCAGCTTGAAGAACCTGCACAAGGAACAAGCATCTCTAACGATAGAAAATCATATCATTTTGCATAAGCAGTTGTGGTTTAAAGATCACCACGACTATGTACATGAAGGATTTGTCAGAAAGAAAGGGGTTCAGGGGCCCTGGCCATCTAGTCAGCGAAGTGTTACGGCCTGCTCCTAGTACACCGTGGTGACCGAGGTAAAGACAGATAGTAGTAGCGGACAGGGTCCCAGACCGTGCCCAATTGCTACAAGGTGACTGGGTGCAAGAGGACTGAACGAAGGCTAGTACAACTCTCGAAGGCAGTACACTGTCAAGCAAGTCGTAGACTCGGAGGTTCCAAACAATAGGTCTCACTGAACAATATATTGCTAGCGTGAGGAACCAGAAGGGCCCCTCACTCCGTCGTGGGCACGAGGATGTTATCTATACTACTAAACGCAGAGGTAACTCGTACCGGCCTCTGTTCTCCACTCGCAGAGTTCCAACAGAGGGTTGTTCTTGCGACAGAGGCCACGGTGCGTGCTCCGTGCTCACACCGTTACTCGCACTGGAACCCCTGCGAGGACACGCGGGGTCGGCCCGCGACGGGGCTGGTCTGAAGGGTCACCCTGAGATGCAATGTGCGTGCAGCCCGCAAGCTTCCAAGTCTCGAAACGTGGAAATGCGTGCAAGAGTCGTACCAGCCCGGCTTAATCAAAATTGTCACACCGCGCTGGCCCATATTCAGCAAGATTACAAATGGCTATGTCGACCCCTTCCCTCACCAGAAGACTGCGGCATGCGCATCAGTGTCGCGGTAATGCAGCGCATGTACATATCGGCGCTCAAAGTCGAAATCGCTCATCTCGGAATGCAGATATTTTACTTGAGACTGACCTGGAGACCCCAGTTGCCTACGTCGTACCAGTAGCACTTCATGTAGTAGTAAGTCGTGAATCCGCACCGCATCGAGATGCCCGCGCTCGCTACCATTGCATTTGCCAAGAATAGCTAGGCCCCATAGTCGTTTTCAATGACATCAACGAGTGGTAAACTCGAATCATTATAATTCTTCTGACCTATCCCAGCCAACGTATTGAGACAAAAGGATATGGTGGATGTTGTGCCGGTCGTGGCATCAATCATACATTGCGTGTTGGGTGGGTGGGGCGCGGTCTTGCTCTGCCTTAACGGCATACACGAAGTCAAGCCGTTGAATCGTTACCAACGGCTCCCCTTGGAAGGAGAGATCATCCAGAGCACACAAAAGAAAATCCGGCTTGCCTAACATCTTTGTTGTAGTGGTCTGGGTGGGCGACCCAGACCATGCCTGTTTCGCGCAGAGGGAGAAGTTGCCGGAAAAGGCTGTTGTCACAATACGTTGCTCCTTCATCCTCTGGAAAACAAGCGTCCCCCGTAGTTTCCTCTTATCTTTAGCTGGCTTGCTGTTGTTCTTGTCGTGGTCGTCTCCCCGGAGTGCCTCGTCCACACGCTTCAAAATGGATACTGAACTGCTGATAACTTGTTTCGGAGTGGTCTGTAGACTCGAAGTTGCCGCAAGCACATGCGAAATGGACCAATTTCGAGCATTTTGCTTTCCTGAAATGCCCCCTGAATTTGTCCTTGCGAGTAAAGAGGCGGCGACAGCAACATCGGAAAGGGGTGCATCCATGTTCCATGGACCTTTCGAGATGACGAACAAGGGTCCGCCGATCTTTTAGCTTGGGGCACTGTGGGCGACCACAAGTGTTGGGCATGTTGCTGTGTTGCAAGGCCAAATGTTCGCTACGATCGGGTTAGTGGGCTTGGGGCATTTGCAAATGGGGGAATTTGGAAGTGGCTTTACAGAAGAAGCATGGAATCCCTGAAGCTGACTTCGCAGAGTCCGCATAGTCCTACAAGTGGGTTGTTCTGTCCTTCGACGTGGGTAGGAGGATGCCGCGGAGAGTTGAAGTTGTGGTCGCAAAGGGTTGCTGAGCTCGATATTGGTGGTGTGTCGGTTGAGGCTGAGGCTGAGGCACGATACAAGCCAGTGTCAAGGGAAAACTGCGGGGGAGGGGGGAGGGTTGATGGTTGGGATTCGCCTGCACCTTCGAGGTGAATGTTGCTCGTGTCGTTGGTAGGGGTATCGAGGGGGTCAAGAAGCTCCACCGCTGATGACCCCCAGGAACTGAGATGCTCGTCACTTGCGGCGGCAGCACCTAGGTCGGCATTACCGTAGTATCCTATACGTATAAGCCACTCGATGTTTTGCAAGCCGGACTCCTGATGGTCTAAGAAATGATCATGATAATCTTCTTGAATAGCCTGAGCGCCGAGAATGCTCCCGGCGCTGGGACTTTGGCGTTCGGATTTTCAGTTGTGAGGTGCTGGCATCAGAGGTCGTCAACAGAGCGGGGCAACATTGCCTTAAGAAGACCAACGTTTGTGGCCGCCAAGCCCGAATTTTCTCTCCGATTGGATGTTGTGAAGGTACATTGTCTTTATCACGGGGCTCAGCAATCCTGTTTGCTGGACCATGAGGGCCGTTTAATTTATTGGCTGGTTTCTCCCTTCTCCTGAACCTGGCTGTTATTGCCAATGTACTAACCCCTGATTAGAGCTTTGCCGCTGCTGCCTGGAGAACGAGTGGCCAGGATACGGCTCTCATGACAAAAATGCGGGGCCGCCTCGAGAGGTTAGGAAGCAACATGAGCTAATAATGCAAGCCTAAAATATTAGGCTAGGGCCATTTGTTTCATTGGGTATCTGGTTTGTGTTAGCTGTCCAGCAACTAAGCCTACCACAGGAGTGGCCTCTAGGTATCAAACATAGTCAAGGGCCATTTTCTTGGGTGGGCCAGCCTACCGCACCGTCGCATGGGCTCATCAGGAGTAACTGAAGCGCGACACCTTGGATTGAATGAAAGTTGTATTGCTTGTGTTCTGTTTCTGGCTTCGCCAGAGACCCTGCTCTTCATAGAATATTTGGCATGTCGAGCATTTTGCCTGCTCAGTGGCTCGGCGTATTTGGCAGCCTGGCTATGCTAGTCTGCCAGTCAGCACAGGGTCAACTAGATGTCTAGGGTTGACCCCTTTCTTTTGACCAAGAGCAGAGACGGGTGGCGTCGCTGCTGTCGTCGGTAACTCTATCGACGGTTGGTATGAAACAGGTGTGCCTGGATCTTTTTGCTTTGTTTTGGATCCTTTGGCGGGGCGTGGGTTGCTCTTGCTTTCTCGATAAGGCTTTCTGGCACACATGACATGAGTTACACGCAAACCTAGCGTACGCGTACGTTGTAATTGGAATTTTTGCCTGGGAGCTATTCCTATGGATTACATTTCCATCGAAAGGAATTTTAGCCGGGGGGGGAGGGGGGGCGGTGAATTTCTGCCAGCAGAAAAGGCAGCGCAAGGTAGTGGGGACTAAATATGGGTTCGTGGCCGAGAACCGGGTCGCTGGAGCTGGGCGGTAAGTTTCTGCCGGCAGAAAAACTACATAGCTTACGGTAGCGGGGGGCCAAGAATGGGCTCGTGGCCGTGAACTGGGTTCCATATTGTCATAATCTAGCACTTGGAGCCCAATTGTTGTTATTGTTGTTCGTGGCAAAAACTGTGAAGCCTCTGTCTGGCCCCTGGAACGTGCCAAGCTGGAAAGTTCCGCAGCCACAGCCCCATATAAGCTGACACATATTCAGCCGGTAGAAACGGTGCAGAATACGGAGGAACGCGAGTTAGACGCTGCATAATTTTCTGCCTGCAGAATAAATATGTAATTACCTAAGCGAAGCAGTCGGGCCCTATGAAGATGAAAACTTCATCGCAAACTTAACCGCTCACATCACTAAATTCTCCAATACTTCTCCAGCAGGAATTGAAAATTGAAAAGATAGCTTGTATATCCCTAATAGTACTGTACAGAATGACACGTCAACAAGATAAGAGCACAGACAGGTGACGTTGCTGTTGTCATCAGCGACTCCATCCGTACAGCATCCTTCTGTGGCATGTGTAGTGATGCTATATGTTTGAAATTGGTGTGATTGGATCCCAGCCTAGTTTATTTTGAGTTTTTGCTTAGCATGGGTTGCTCAGCTTTGACAATGGCCCAGGCCGAGTTATACGCACACCCAGTTCGCGTGTACGCCGTAGTTGGAATTGTTGCCTAGGAGCTATCCTTACAGACTACAGGTCATCTGCTTTCATTACTGGGAAACTTTAGCCGGGGGGACTGAAATGGGGTCTCTGAGGCTGTGCTGCAGAGGTGTATGGGATCACCCTAGCTCAGGGAAGAATCAGGGGAAGCTCAGGACGAATCAGCCACAGCTCACCCTAGCTCAGGACGACGAACGAAGAAGGAATTTCGTGAGCCCAGATTCGTCGCAGGAAACCAAGCTGGACACAGAGGAGTACGGAAGGCTTTCCAGACACGATATCATTCACGGGTAAGTCAACGGTCAGGAGGCCGTGAGAACAAATGATAGCTAACCACTATCAGCGCAATTAGGACGTTCGAGAGCAACGGAAACAAGAACGGCGCCCCGAAATTCAACCCCACGGACACAAAAGTTCTCGAGAGCCTATACGGCGAAGGAGTGCTGATCCCGGGATACGTCCGTCTCACGGTGTGCGGCGGCGACGAAGTGGCAAGGAACCGAGAGAAGAATGGTGGCTACGAGACATACCCGTGCGACAGACTCGGCCCATCGAGCGGAGGCCCTAGCTCCTTGGATGGTCTCGGCCGTGGGATGTTATTGGGGTTGCTTCTTAGTGTCGTGTTTTGGATACTTTAACATTGCCACGACACCGAATGGTGGCGTCCAGGCTTGAATGGAACAGCCTTCGCACGCTATGTGAAAAAATTGGGGTTATCCAGCCTGTCAAGGCACACGTGTGGTTCTCAAGGCGGCAAGTGGTAACAGTGGGAGCATTGACAAACAGGGTTTGCCAAGACCCAGGTCTACGGTCTACCTTTTGATTTACCCCTCATTTCACCCGACAACGTGCTGCTGTTCGACGGATGGTGAATCACCTGGCATTAATTTTCCATTTTCGTTTTCTCCGCTTTCCCCATCCTGCGAGACACGATTTTGAAGAAGGATCTCCCCTCACACTCTACCTCATACTTACTTTGACTGATGCACTATCTCTCGTTTACCCATTGAAGCGTTAAGATGGCCGTGCTGAAATCCGTCTTGGTGACCCTTCCCGATAACAAGGTGCTAACTAAAACCATGATCCGGGATATTGTCGCAACATTCTTGACGAAAGAGTGGCCATCCGTGGACCCAGACAGTCTGACCACATTTTATCACACGTCATTTGCCAACGACCACTGTACAGCAGAGCGACCGAAGCCAGCTATTGGCGTAGCTACTGAGGAGGCACACAAGGTTTTCATCAAATTCCACAAGGAGGCTGCGACAGACGTGGAAATCTTCAAGCACCTGATGCCAAGCAAACAGGAATAGGCACGCTTTTGCTTTGAGTACGGTCGATCGGGTCTCGGAGCCAAAGTCTATGGATTCTTCAAGACACAGGATGGCGTGCTGGGGAGGGTCGAAGAGTTCCTGGACGCGCGAACTCTGAGGATGTTGAGAATGCTATAATTCGGGCAGATGTTGCAAGAGGGCTGGCAACATTTCACGTCATGGAGACGACATCGCTAGCGAAAAAGACCGTGGAGCCATTCTATGAAGCTCTTATCAGTGGACTCAAGAAGTACTACAAGATGGACAAACTGAAACCGCTCGGCAGAGAAGAGTGTGTTAGTGTGGACAATCTGATCGACTATGACTTTACGATAAGGTTGATGAAAATAGTGGGAAAACTGGAAGCTATGGGTGGGGAGGTCGGGTGGTGTATCCATGATCTTCAGTACATGAACGTCTTAGTGAAGAATCATCCGGAAGCAGGAGAGAGCAACATCGTTCTGGTCGGCTTCGAGTTGGTCATGCGAAACCATCGAGCCTTTGACATCGGCGGACATTTTATGCAGAAGATGTTCAAGTGGTTCGATGACGAAAGCAAGGTAGCCAACTGCAGGAAGTATACCGAGGAAGAGAAGCGACACTTCTGCGAGGAGTATGTCAGGCAGTGGAATACACTGACTGGCGACTCGGATACCGGGGACCAGGTGTTTGTGGAATCCGAGTACGGATATTGCTGGCTATTGCTTTTGATCGTCACAACATGTTATACTTCATGAGCGAGGAAGATGACAAGGATCCACTGAACCTTGTCGGGCTGAACAAACTCTTTAACGAGTTTGTGGATCAGTATGCCAGGCTTGGGTTAGAAGTTCCATAGTCCTGCGACGGACTCGTGCTGCAGCACAACAGACACTGTGCTCAGAAAGAGGATGGCGGAAACAATAGCGGGCATCGAATCCTTCGAACTGACACCAACTATTTGGGCATGGGGCACAAACACCTCAGGTAGTAGATGAAGTGTGCGCCTTAAAGGTGTCAATGTTTCTTTTGTTTTCCGTCGGGTTGCCAATTTCATCCCTCGGTTGATTGGAGAGGCGTACGTCCACGGCGCGATGCATCGTTGAACAGTTGATGGGCAAGACAGTTTTGACACTATCATTACTGAGTAATGAAGCACGAGATACTTAGCAGAGGAGGCGGAAAGGAGGCGGAACTTGGCCGGAAGAAAGGGGGCGTAAATGGAGGAATCTGACCGCCGAGTTCGAGTTTGACTTGCGTTGTACAAAAATATGTTATACATCCCTTCCCTTCGACCAGAAACTCTGTGCGCCCCTTATATCATACCTTCATGATTGCCTCCATCGCTTGTCAAATATCTCGGGTCCACCGTAAGCACCTGCTCGTAGGTTCCAGTCATCACTTGATCCCCGCCTCCCCCGATGACGGTTTCCTCAGATGAACCACTGTCGCCCCCAGCGCTCACCCCCGAGTCCCTGTTCCTTAGCACTGCGGACTGACGGCATGTCTCGCCCAAGATTCTCACCACTCTCCTGAACATGTCGGCGGTCGAAGTAAGAGAGAGCTGCCGCCTTCTTAGTAGGTCGCGTACATCGGCGCCTGACGGCCGACATTGAGCTAGGAAGCCTGCCTCGGAGTCGTCGCGGCGCATGACCCACTCACAGAAGTCCTTATCGGAGCAGCGATTCCTCCTTGCGCAAATGTCAAGGAATACCTCCTTGGCGAAGATCGCCATGGCGTCTGCTAGGTCCTCAGCCGACTGTCCATCGATGGGATCCACCACCTGGCACACACGAGCTTCAACCTGGGATAGTCGTGACGCGGCCTCCTGGTTAAAGGAAGTGGGGAACAGGTATTGTGGGAGCTCGAAGTGTTCAATAACAGGAACAAACCCTATCACCAGTTAGCCGTTGGATTTTGTTTGAGAGAGAATCCAACCCACAACAGTTTACACCCACCGCATCCCTCTCCTCAATTTCGGGGAAGCAGAAACAGAAAACTTTGATCCACTTCTCAACCCATGACAAATCCCTCAGCAAGATCCTACTACCCTGGAGTCTCCTCATGCGCACCCGGCCTATTTTGCGCGGCTGAGTGGAGCACTGCTCCGGTCTGAGTTGCGGATGTCTCTCGGCCTCGTCGGCCTCAGCAAACCCCTTTCCGCACGTCGCGCATTCGTAGTTGCATGGATCGGGATAGTTGTCTGGAAAGCTATGACATCTGTTGATGTGCTTTCTCAATTTCGTAAGACCATTATGGGATGCCTTATAGCCTTTCGTCGCGCACTCGGGGAAGTTGGCAGTGGTGTGAACGCGTGGAGAGTGCGCTCGATAGGGGCAGGCGAAAAGGGTTTCTGGCTCTTCGATGTTCTTTGAGTCGCCGACTCCATCAATGGAGAATCTCGCAATGTGTGAGTCACTTTCTGAGGTGCCGCGGTCCTTTTTTCCAAAGCTGTTCGGGGTGTTGCTGCCTGGGTTCCAGCTTGGTGTCTGTCCAGGTGTTCCGCCCCAGCTTGGACAACCCGAACTGGCGAATGGGCTCGCCGAGTCCCCAAAACCGGCGGGTATTTTTCGGTGACATGAGGCAATTAGGGGAGGTACGCCTTCATCTTTCAGACCTCTGTAAAATGAGTGTCAGCGCGCGATTTTGTGGGCCTGGTCGACATTCTTGACCATGAAGAAGACTCACAGCTTCTGAAAGTCTTCAATTAAGTTAGGCGGTGAAACATAAGATTGAACCTCATGGTGGTGTCCTTGTTGGGCGACCCCGTCGAGGCTCTGTGACTCGGATGCAGCTGCAAAAGTGAATGCGGGCGAGGATGGGGATTGATGCGTGCCAGTGTGGGAGTCAGAGGTCGGTGACGGAAGGTTTGGTGATGGAATAGACCTCGGGCAGTTCGAGTCCGCAACACTACAATTCTTGGGATGTGAGGTTAGGGTTGCCGAAAGATGTGTTGGTGGTGGCTTGGTGTTGGGTGGTGAACTTTGGGCCCTTTTTGGGGAGCCATCATGTTGTGGGTGGTCGTGGAGGTCACTCGGTTGCGATTGCCTGTGTTGAGATCCAACTGCATCGGACTCGCTTGGCAAGCGTTGCTGCGGCCGATCCATGCTGGTGTTCGGGTACTCGTCCCTTCCTCACAATCACGCTTGTCGAGGGTTGCCGGAGTTCCTCTTCCAAGAGCGCACCGCCGATTCCCGGATTGTAGTGGATGCACTCCGAAAGGCAACTGATCACTCTTGAAGCGTAAGGTGATGTCGGTAGAACCTGCAGCTTGCATGCACTCGTGGAATAAATAGGTACCGTAACCTAGGAACACGATTGTGCAGAAATTGACCTCAGACTCACCCCAACCCACTGACCGAGACGATGCTAGACCTCATTTGACGTCTGGCACCGTCAATCGGTTCGTTGAGAGTGAACAGAAACTGTGGAGCTCGTCCATTTCATGCGTTAGCAGCGATCAGGCAAGCCCTCCCGGTTCAAGGGTTGTACAGCCCCTGTAAGCCCACCAATTCGGCTCACGGCGAAGCTCCGGATGCGGCCCATCCGGTGATCCGACAATCATTCAAGCCGGCTCAGACTACCACAATACCTTCTGGAAACACGTTAGCCCGGATCATGGACATTTGATCCGAGTTTGGTCACCGTCACAGCTCATCGACAAGCTCATGCTCATTTGATTGGTTGTTATTGTTGTGAAAGACAGACGTTCAGTGGATAATCTTGAGTTTGACAGGGATGCGAGTGTCAGATTACATGCGTCGACCTCGGGAGGCTCCCAGCTCTCGGCAAGGACTCCCATTCGTTCGTGGGAAACTCAAAGAGCCATCGACATCACCGGCACGTCCAACACACGAAAAACGAAATGGGTGAAGTGGGAAAATGCTGCAAAAAACAGACAGAGGTCTGCTCTGCCACATCCTCAATAGAGAACAAGCTGAGGCCCATATATCGCACGCAAAGATATATAAAGTCGTGATCTTGACCGCGAACTGGCAATGCATGCAATCCAAGGTGGCCAGCCCAACACGCCCTCTGTGCTTCGTCGACACTGACCAGACTCTTCCATCACCTACGTTCCAATGAATCGACCCAATACTACAATCACTCAAGTTGACTCGGCCATGCCGTCTGATGCTAAAATGTGGTCTACAACGACGAATCACAGGTTCGCAAACATGGAAGCGTTTCATCCCCACATGCTTTGACCCTAACCCTCCTTCCAGCTCAAGCCTGACACGATTTATCTATGACACGAGCTCGTGGTCAGACCGACTCGTCCAGCTGCAAACTACAAGCGTTCAAGCTGACTGTGCATTGGGAACAAGCCGTAAGGAGGGTTCCGCCTACACAGGTGACGTGTCGAACGGGCCTTCAGCGTGACACTGGGAGAATGTTGTGGGTTAGGGTTTGCCGAGGAAGTTGTCACAGCGTCCCACCCCTGTAATTTAGGGTCTCCGTGGCGGTCTCATACCACCAGGCATCAACTTCAACTGTTCTCCTTTCAAAGGTGGCTGAGTGAGGGTCAAATCAACAGTCCGAAAAAAAAAAGACATTTTCCAAACACTGCGTGGTACTCCTCCAGGGAACAAATATTGATGATAACTCCTCGGCACGATCGAACTCTGCTGGCACGGCAAGGCTGTGAAGATAGCGAATGAGCGCTGCCAAATCGACAGATTGTTGATGTTGAGGGATACCTTGTCCAAGCTCGGTTTCAGCTCCCCGCTCCCGTCGTTCCTTCCAAAATCCCCTCTCCGTGCAACGTCCAAGTCTTCGTCAATGCCACTCCGGCACGACGATATCCACGACATCTGCATCATGCCGGACCACCGTTGCCCACTGTGCGAGAATTCGGGCATCGTAAACGCCTGCTATCAGGGTTTCACCGGAACAGTCCTGATCCGGCCCCTGGGCCTCTTTGCTTTCAATCCTTGCCCTCTGGCATAACTGATCCAATCATCGCTGATCCAATACTACGGGCGCGGATGGCATGATTTTGTCAACAAAACACCGGAAGGCGCCATACCGGACTTGTATTTCAAGAATAGCCCCGGAGCCATCACCCCACTAGTCAAATCCGGTGACAGTATCAACTCAGCTGTCGGATTATCCTTATAGTCTACGACAGGCCTTCATAGTGGGAATCTGTCACCTATACAGGGGAGAAGCTACAAGCCGGGCTTTCAGACTCGGAAAAGCCGCCGTACATTGTTGGAGATTTGGAAATAATACCACACCCGTCCGACCAGAAGACACTCCTGGTGCCCCATCCCCAGTGACCGATTAGGCCTCTGTCCAACTGCGCCCTAGGCCGCCAGTGGCCCGACTACTGCGATAGACACCCAGAAAATACAGCCAGGTTTTTTACAAAATTCGAAGACCATGCGAAACTTTTTCACGGGGATGGGTTCCGGCTAATTAACATTCTTCAGGGGTGTCTGGTGCAGGTCACAGAACCTTGCGGTTTTATCGCCCTTGTACGTGTGGGGTCAAGCCGCGCAGACGTCCCTCAGAGCAAGCCTCGCAAATATTGACGGACTTTCAACACCGGGCGCACTAGGGGAGAGGCCCGATGGTACTCGACGCTTTGCGGGAAAGAGATTCCCAGGCACGGTAGCCGATACAATGCAGTTTATTAGAGGCCTTAGGTACCACTACCTCTGGATCGACGCCCTATGCATTCTCCAGGATGATGTCGATGACAGGCGGCAGCTGATTCATAGCATGGGTCAAATCTACGAGAACGCCATTTGCACCATCGTGGATGCCGCCGGTATAGACGCGGACTGCGGGTTTTATAATGTCCGGCCAAGGCAACACCTCCCGTATGAAACTGTGTTTTACATTGGCGAGAGTGTTTATGTCTCCCCCATGGTCATAGCCAGGCCGTCACTTGTTGATGCTGCGAAAAAAACTTGGTGGCATACCTGAGGGTGGACTTACCAGGAGATCTGCCTTTCGCCACGGTCGTTCTTCTTCACCCCGGTTTCAAGTTTCTCGATAACTCAGGATTGGACCCGTTAACAATGTCGATATACTCAGGCAAGCAAGGCAACAAGGGAAACGTCGGCTTGTTGCTCCTCCATCCCCCTCAGCCTTTCCAGAGCATCCAGCATCAGGCGTTTCATATCTTCAGTGACGAGCAATTCTTCTACCGCGGGCGAGGGGTTGAAGCGAAATCCTTCACGACTGGGGAGGACCTTGAGCCGGCTCCTGCGCCCGGATCGGCTCGGAGATATTTCGTACTATCCAAGGACATGTACTAGTATATTGCATGTACTGGTATCCTGTGGGACATCCCGTCGGTGCTGTCCCAAATTTCGAGCTGGGATACCATGTATTATCCTATCGATGCTGGTATATTATGTACTATCCCAAATTCCGAGTTGGGGTATTGTGTACCATCCCAGGGCATGTACTGGTATATTCTGGGCCAAAATCTAGGACCGTTGTCTAGGATTCCGGCCATTAGGGCAATGTCGTCTCTTAGCAGTTTCCAACCGCGGTCCCAAATTTAGGCCTTAACTTGCCCGCCTTCGCTATCCTTACAAATTACGCGTCGTCTGCTTTCTATTGATAGGAAAGTTTAGCCGGGGGGACTGAAAAGGGGCCTTTAAGCCTGTGCTGCAGAGGCGAATGGGATCACCCTAGCTTAGGGAAGAATCAGGGGAAGCTCAGGACGAATCAGCCACAGCTCACCCTAGCTCAGGACGACGAACGAAAAAGGAAATTTCGTGTGCCCAGATTCGTCGCAGGAAACAGCCAGTTCACGACCCTAAAATCGACACCATGAATTTCCCTTTCCTTCTTCGGAACTGAGCGGTTGCCGTCTTGGCCTGAGCCAGACTAAGCCAGACTGAGTGAAGAGGTCACAGTTCTGGGCTGCCTCGACCACAGTTGCCACGGGTCTAAAATGGCGGTGGAGTTACGAGGATCCAGTTTTGGGACCTCTACCACCACCTAGCCGCGCTTCCCTTCACTCGGATACAGGAGAGGAGAGTGCCTTTTGTAGGCTGTGGTTGGCTTCTAGAGCCTTCTACCTACTAATATAGGATTGGATTAGTGGCCGTAGGCCACGTAAGTGCTTGCGTAGTCCACGGGGGCTAGAAACCAACAAAGATGATAAAAATAATAACAGGCTTGACTGGAGATTAGCTAAGTAAATAACACTAATAACATACGAGCACAAGATTTAAAGCTATATTACAAGCTATTTACAATACTATGACTGATGTCCATTTCACTACGCCTAAGCCTCTGATCTTCTAGATATAGCATACATGTAACGCGGGCCGCGTGAGGGGTGACGAGGATAAGGGGTATACTACAAGATAGTGGTTCGTATAGTAAGGAGTTAGGCAAGTGATCAATTCAAGCCTGCTTTCCGAGCAAAGCCAGAGAGCAAGAGAACAAACAAGCAATTCAGTCAAGCAGTTGCAGCCACAGTTTTCCAGTGTGCAAACGTTTCTGACAAGCTCCGCTCGGCTCTGCTCAGCTCTTATTTAGCTCCACATAGCTCCGATCAGCCGTACGGCATTCTGCACTTCATACTCGGGACGTTAAAATGTAAAGCTATGTTACAAGTTATCTATATACCGAGACTGATGTACATTGAACTGGTGCAAAAGCGCACCGTGAAAGAAACCATAAAAGGAACCACTCCCCCATGAACTTAAGGTTGGCCTGGAAGGCCGACCTCTTGGTCACAGGGCCTCTCCGACCGGAGGAACACGAATGGAATTGACCAAGAAAACAGAGACGTACCTAGTATATGATGGAGCCTAGCGTGGGACAAAAACCTAGTATGAGACGGTGCCTAGCATGAAACAACAAAGGAAACGCGAGACCGTGGTCTAAACCATCTTCCTTCGACCGGAGGGGTGGAGAGTCACTGGTCCCCAATGGGGAGGTTCTTCGTGGTCAAAATCGTTGGTTGTTAAATCTATGAAGCACGGTTCCGAAGAACCGCGCGGCGCGACTCCTTTTTGGAGACGCGCCAGAGAACGCATCGCTACGTACAAAAGTAGCTATAACGATATTACAAAACTGAAAAGAAAAACGGGGTCGAACTTGAACGAGCGCCCCGAGTCACTAGCCTCCTAATAAGTCCAGTGTCCCGGTTGATCCAGTACCGGAAGCCATCAAAATCTCCCAATCGCTTCCTTTCTTCCACCTTGCTCATTCCTCACCGTTGTTCCTGCTCTTCTCGGCACCAGGCGCGGCATAGTTGAGCTTTTAGAGATCTCCGTCATCATATTCACGACAGCAGGTCCAGCAGTGTTGCTACAGTGCAGTGTCAATAACGCGCACGAACGGATGTATTTGGGAATGGTGTCTTCCTCAAGATTAGACTTACAGCCACCTCCTTTGGCTTCTAAGTGCATAATGCCATCAGTCATCTATGCCGGTGTAAATAAGGTTGTCCACTTACCCAATCTTCCGGACATTTTGGTTCCTCAGGAAAGCACACCCGCCAGCAGATGTCAGCCGTGTAGTTCGCAGGGTTTTGGTCATCGGAGGGAGTGTGTCCAATCTTGATCTGGACGCTGTAATATATTGACAGGCTGGTTAGTTGGGTCAAAGGCCCGTAATCGGAGGTGACTTAGAGCGCTATGGCACAGAGCGACTGACGTGATATCCTCGCCCTGGACAGAGTTGGGCATAGGGAATTTCTTCGTGGGGGAAGAGCTCCAGGGCATAGCAGTAATGCCGCTGGCAAGCGCGAGGATTGTGGCCGTGGGGAGGAACTTCATTTTGGGTTGAGAAGAAGGGTGCCAGTATCAAAATCTTGAACAAAGTGTGTCTGATGGTTAAGAAATTATGGAACGCTCATGGGAATCGCGGTCTCTTTATAGACGAAAGGTAACAGCTATAGTTTCCAAGCTCTCCTCACGAAAACGGTGACTGCTGCCGGGAGGTGTTTCGGATGGTGCCTCTGAACAATTGGAGGCCATCATCAGATACACAACTGCGCAAAGCTCGGAGTACGTAAAACAAACCGTAGGTGGGATCTTAAACGACTGTCACCATTGGCCACATCTGTCTTTTGAGACAGCGTTGCAGTTGATCTTCGGAGACCGACGCCCGTCCCCTCGAGCTAGCAGAAAGGATTCCAAAGGCCCGAGCCACTAGGTCGAGCTAGTTTGAGACATTGACTCACTTCCCCGCCTGAATATGCGTGTAATGATGTCAGAAGCCTTCCTTCAGACTTGCTGTAGTCCTATTATTGGGCGCTCAGCGCGTCCAGCCGAATGCGCCATGGCCGGTTAATGCCTGGAGCACAATGCCTGGCACAACGCCCTGCAGATGAATGCTGAAGCCCCGGTCGGATACCCCGCGTATTCGCATCCCCCTGGCTCTCTTAGCCTACCGGAATGAAAAGTCCCTGGCGGCCTGAGTATCCGACACGGCATCCGCGCATGTAATCTGAAGTATTGCGGGTTAACGACCATGTGATCCCGGACAAAGTGTTTGGCATCAACCATACGTCCCGCTAGCTTCGGCTGACCATGCACGCTCGACGAGGGTGGTCTCGCATGTCCGAGACATATTACTCAGGCGCGATAACTTTGTTGACAAAATTTCATGACAGACCAAGGTAGGGGTCCCATACGATGTGGCCCGACCGCCGACGAGTAGCAGTAACATTGCAGATCTTTTCCAAAGACATATCCAATGGCAATGAAGTTCGGGGCATTAGCTTCCCGAGCTTCCTCTGAGCATTCCAGACACAGTCTGACCTGGCTATAAGAATGGCCTTCGTCGTAGGGATTTTATTCTTATGAAGCGGTTATCCTTACCACCAGAGGCTGCGCACGGACCCATACCACCCCAGTCCCCATATATAACCCTCAAACATGGCTGATATTCTTGCTAAAACCCTAAGATTTGAGAATAACCCCCTCAATTCAGGGGGCTCTGGTGATCTGGGCATAAGAATATTGGTAGTGACTAAGCAGAATCCCTATGAATAATTCCAAATAAGAGGTTATTCTTATTTGCCATACAAATTCTAACAGGGTTAGGAATATTATTCTTATGAAGCGGTTATTCTTATGGAGCAGTATTTTTGTGGTTAGGTCAGACTGTACAGCAGCAGCCAGCAATGTGGTGAAACATTATGAGCGTCCCCAGCCCTTTAGCGCAGCGGTAGTTTGCTGCGCGCCTTATCGGATGACGGACTGAAGGCGACTTGACACACTTTTCAAGCCCGGCGTCAAAAATATACCGCTTCAGGAGCCGGTTGGTAGCATCCCGACAAAGAGCGGCCATGAGCTTGAGAGCAGTGCACACTGGATTCGGCGGATTTGGAGAGGTTGCAGCTGCTTGATTGTATTGCTTGTGTTCTCTTTTTTTGTGTGGTTCTGGCTTGCAGCCAGAACCTTCTACTTTATAGACCTTTCTGATAACATCTAGTCAGTTGGTCTGACTGTTCTGTCTGACTAAATGCCTGACTGTTCTGCGCCTTTGAGGCCCTTTCTTTCTGACACCTTTATCCGGGCAAAATTGCGTGCAGCCTCTCTGCCTTGGTCCTTTTCCAACGCCTTCAGTAACGAACAGATGAGCAGGTAACATTCTTAATCCGAAGATAAGTCCCCCCTGCCGAAGAGAAAGGAGATAGCTGCGAACAACAGCAGAGGAATCGCGCCCCATATCACACTCACGGGCTTAGTGTCTACGCAATGCAGCCTGTGGTCTGCGTAGTGGGGCTTGGGGTCGGCAGCGTCTACTACGTCGACGGCCTTGGCCAGGTCATGGGCCGGAGAAGAAGAGGCTTCGACCTTTGGCCGCAGAACGAGGGTTCTCTCCTTGAAGATGCGCGCCCCGTCCTTACCGAAATACCGCTCGCTCTGCGGGGAGATAGTTGCATCAGCATCACAGAGCGTGCCTGACTGCAACGGGAAGGGGCTGCGGGACGCACCTCGAAGCTCCACTGGTCGCAGGCACGAACCCAGTTGCCCAGCGCCCCGACGTACTGCCGGAGCTCCTCGTGGACCGACTCGCTCTCTTCGGGGAATTGAGGCACGTGCTCGACCTCGGCGAGGAACGAGTCAACCAGCTCATCATGGAACCGGCCAGCACCTTCCATTGCGTCCTGCACGCTGAGACCCTCCTCCGCCATGAGGGCGGAGACGTAGTTATGCGTCTCGTGCCCAGGCCGACTCTGCCTGTGGCCAAGGTGTCAGTGCCGGGCGCGCCGGGCGTCGCGGGGAAGACTCACTCTCGGTCGAACGAGTAGATGTCGTTGGCGACGATGATCATGTCGGTGGCCAGGTCCTCGAGCCGTTTGATGACGGGGTGGTCCAGAATGTGGTCGGGCAGGTGGAAATGGATCAAGTTGATTGGGTAGCTGGGCTCAGTCCCACCCGTGTACCGGCGGAGGACTAGGTAGCTCTGGACATCACGCTGTTGGCTGTGGTCCCGCTCCAGCGACTGCTGCACGACAGAGTCCACGTATCGCTGGAACGCGTCGATGAAGCGGCGTTGGACGCTCTCCGGGGTGGAGCGGATGGCATTCAGCCAGAACCTGTGGTCTCACGCGTGAGCCTAGGACGCGCGAGACAGGGAGCGGCGCCTGAGGGGCCCGAGACTTACTGCTGGGTGACGAGCCCGCCGACCCATTCGCCCTCAGGGCGAGGCTTGTGAGGGTTGCGGAGCGCGTCCATGATGGTCTCGGCTTGCCGGCGCGTCTGCTCCGCGTCGGCGAGGTCTGAATGCTCGTCGAAGAAGAAATAGAGGTTCATAAGGTCACAGCCGATGCGGCATCCGTCTGGGGGATGCCAGGAGTCAGAGACAACGACAGGAAGGCTTGCGGGTGGAGAGTTGGAAGGGAATGGGGGGTTGTTGTTCTCGGTCGGGGAGAGATTCAAAAGGTGCTACCTCGGTCCAGTCCTGCATAGGCCATGGCGCCTAGGAGACCTGCGAGAAATCATGTCAGTCCGTACAAGTTACGCGTCTTGGTTTGATTCTTCCGTACTGAAGTTGCACTTTACAAAGGCCACCTGGGCCCTCGGGCTGAACGCGTGGAAGCTCTCAAACCACGCGTCCGACTCCTCCTTGCACACTTCGTAGTGCGGGTTGACCGCTCTGGGCCATGGCCAGTTGCGGAGAGGGTCTGGGAGGCGGATCACGGGTCGCGCGGCTCCGCTGTTGGCGGCGGACTGGGCAGGCATGGTTCCGGACGACCTAGGGTGGAGGCCTTGCCAGATGATGGCAATCCAGAGACGCGGCCGTGTGTTCCACAAAGCCCATATATATGCACTGACCTCGGGTCCGTCTACCTCCCCGCCGCCCCACACATGGCGAATGGGCGTATCATGACGGAAAACCATTGACTGTGAGGACTGCTGCGTGGGGGCGCATGGCTCTACTCAATAAAGATGATGAAGGCCGGGCGTGCACAATCGAAGGATCCGGGTGCATAGGACCGGCGGTCTGGCCGATTTGCTGCGGAAAAGCCGGGGTCCCGCATTTTTGCCGCCCCCTACGAAGTAGTGTATGGAGGCTCATAAAGAAAGCGCACAGACCCCCAAGTAGACTTAAAACGGAGATAACGCCGATCTTCCACATACGCAATTGGTGCCTAGCCACCGGTGATCAGATTTCAGACGAATTAGGGATTCCGGGCAGCGTTGCAATGCATGCATCTAGCAATGGTTTGTTGGTCTATTCTGACCCCTTGGTTTACAGTTCCGGCTCTCGGAGCCGGGCCGAGCGGGGTTCAAAGCGGGGTGTTGTCAGACGTATAGTTTGTTATGGACCTGCTTTAGATAAGCCGGGCCTCCTGCCGTCCTTTGATTCCACAACAGCGCGACCCCGCCTTACACCACCGTCATGATTGCTCCTGTCTTTCTGCAGGACGTGCTAGCGATGCCGCGGGAGGGCGCCGCGGTTGGCCTTCTCTTGCTTGGCTGTGTCATGTGGGTGCTTCGCGCCCGCCAGCGCCGAAGGAGGCTGCCACCTGGCCCAGCAGGGCTCCCCGTGCTGGGCCACGTTTTCCAGCTGGGCCAGTTCCCCTGGCTGACTTTTACGGCCTGGAAGGAGAAATACGGCACGTTCTACCGGCGCGCGAAGCAGTCACCTTTCGTGTGTGCTCGCTAATTGCCCGCGCCAGGCCCAGTCATCTACCTCAACGGCGCCGGTCAGCCCATCGTCGTGCTAAACACGCTCGAAGCCGCCGCGGACCTATTAGACCGCAAGGCGAGTGTTACGTCCGACCGTCCGCGACTCATCGTCCCGGAGATGATGACGGGCGGGATGTTCATGCCTTTTGTCGGCCACAACGACCTGTAAGTTCCGCCGCCGAGGGCCGAGTCGGTCGTCGTCTAAAGCCTCCTTAGCTGGCGCCGCATGCGCAAGGCGGCCCAGGACGGCCTCCGGCCGGGAGCCTCTCAGGGGTTCGGGCCCGTCCAATACAGGGAGAGCGTAGTCCTCGCCGTCAACATGCTCACGGAGCCCAGCGACTGGTTTTACCACTGCCAGCACGCGGTGGCCTCAACCATCCTGCCGATTATCTACGGTAAGGCGCTGGCGGGATCGAAAGGCGAAGCAAACGTGGCCGAGTTTCACGGCTTCATCCACGGCTTGACCCGTGCGGCCATGCCCGGCGCCAACCTGGTTGAGCTCTTCACTTGGATGAGACATACCCCGTCTAGGTGGGTACACAGTTGTGTGCTCAGACGAGCAGGCCGTGTGCCGACGATTGACACATGGTCGCAGGTTCGCGCCGTGGAAGCGCCGAGCGAACAAGTTCTTCGTCCAGCATTCGGCCATGTTCGGGGACCTGCTCGAGGACACTCGCACAGCCATGGTATGTCGTCGTCCCCGTTCTTCCTAACCGTCGTAGCTGTGGAGGCTAACATTTGCTACCAGAAACAAGGCGACAAGAGCCCCAGCCTTGTGCGCTCCCTGATCGAGGACGGACACCGCTACGGCGTCTCCAACACGGAGAGCTGCTGGCTCGCGTCCGCGGCTTTGTGAGTTTGTCCCCGCCCTGCTCCTATCCGGAGGCTTCCCGTTGGCTCACCACAGTGGCACGCACAGCTCAGGTGGTCAGACTGCTGTCGGCGTGCTTGCCTGGTGGATGATGGCCATGGTCTTGTTCCCGGAGACGCAGCGGCGTGCGCATGAGGAGCTGGACCGTGTGGTGGGACGTGACAGACTCCCTACGCTCGACGACTGCGACAAACTACCCTACCTACAAGCGATGGCAAGTATTTCGTCTCTTCAAGCAATTTCTACCTGGCGCTTATTCTCCCTAGGTCAAGGAGTCGATCAGGTGGCGGCCGATCGACCCTATCGGCCTCCCACGCTCTTCATCTACGGCAGGTCAACCCATGAAAGCTGCGGAGGCTGGTTGAGACGAGGTGGCTGACGAGTTCTTTCCAGGACCTTTGGTACAAGGGCTACTTCATTCCCAAGGGCTCGCTTCTCATCCCCAACGTCTGGGCAATCAACCGGGACCCCGGCACGTTCGGCCCCGACGCGCATCTGTTCAACCCCGCAAGGCATCTTGACCCCGCAACGGGCAAGCTCGGGGCGGCGCCCGCGGATACCAAGGACGAAGGCCACGTCACGTTCGGTTTCGGACGGCGCATATGCGTGGGGCGTCATATCGCCAACGACATGCTCCTCATCCAGCTCGCGCTCATTTTATGGTCCATGAACGTGGAGGCCGAGCGCGGGTCGGACGGCAAGTATGTCGCGCTCGACATCGACGGATGTGTCGACGACGGCCTCGTCGTGTAAGTGCTCAGTTTCCCTTGCCTAGCCTCCGCTAAGTGTTGCCGTCAGCCGCCCTGTTCCGTTCGGCGTGACCATTACTCCTCGGTCTGGGGAAGCCCTGTTGATGTTGCAAGTTGCAAAAAGAGACCTGGTTGGCCCATAACTGGCCGGCCCCGGATTCGTAGCTGCCAGAGTTGTCCTGGGTAGCGCCGGCAGGCGACGTGTGCGAAGCCGCGGGGCGCTAGAGACGCTGAGACGAGGCAACCGGTGCTCATGGCGTGTGGGAATAGTGGCCTCCATCATCTGGAAGATGATGGAGGATGAACATAGGGGATCAATATCGCACAATTGCTTTTCAATTCGCGAGCTGAGTGTGCTCTACGTCAGCGTAAACCCCATCTGCTTCTTTGCCTTTACAGATCTGTTGCCGCGCGTATGCTTTCAAGAGTTTGTGTGGCGCTACTGCTGGAGTTTTGCAGTGTGCAGAATCCTAAAGCTGGTAATATGTCGGCGTTGCAAATTACAGTATAAGATGCAGCAGTGTTAGAGGATGTACTATCCATGCCAAGGTAGAGAACATAAAACCAATGTTGGCATTCGATCGCGAGAGGTCGTTTAATATGAAAGTTTAAAATGCTAATATGCTAAATATAACCTTTTCTGTAACATTAAAGTACCATAAGAATGCAGTTTCTCGGGCTCTAACTAGCCACGGGTTTTTAGGGTACCTCTTACGCCACTTTAGGGGATCAAGGGTTAACAAACTGGCATTTACAATGGCTTTTTGATGTCCAGCTGAAGAAGGATTATTACCCCGATTATCTTGCCGCTACGGAGCCCATGATCATCAAGCGCCGGGAGGTGACGATTGTGAATCGTGTTGGGCCACTGTTTCCATGTCGAAGGATGCGGAGGTTTATCAGAAGTAACTGATGTAGTTTAAAAAGTTGCAAGGCCACAGCCATGCAGAACTGCCAGGTGCAGAGCGATGTTGTCGCCTTGGCGGTTCCTCATGCTCTGCTTAGCGTCCTCACGGTCTAAAATAAGAACTTTGGAGGAGGTGTATAAAATTTTCCAGCCGACTTCATCGCTATTACTGTGTCCTCGGGCTCATTAGCCGTCTCAGCCATATATGCCGGGTCCTGGAACTGGTTGGGAGAGGTTTAGAGCAGAAAAACTGTTGCACGCTGTGGATCGAAGGCTCTGTCATGGAAAAACGAGTGTATTGATTGCTTTAATCGTTAGAAGCTGAGGGCTTCATACTGCGTACAATGGGGTAGTTCCATTCCTCCGTTGTTGTGGCCTGGAATAGACCACGCAGTAATTCGATAGAGTACCAGCGATCGGTCCGATCGCTAGTATGGAGGCGGTTGGCTGGTATGGAGGCTATTCAGGGATTGGATTCGTGTGACATACCCCCCAGGTCTTAGTGTTTTGACGGCAAGACCTGTTTCCTCCAGAGAATCCAAATCAGGAAGTGGAATTCTAGCCAATTGGCCTACAAAACGAATGTGTGTAAGGAAATAAAGCTATTCGCAGCCTATCTGATTAGTTGCCGAATATCTTGCAAGTTGAGCATGCTTCTGAACTGTTCGAATTTCTGGCGAGATAGATTCTTCGTTGTTGAACTTCAGGAACCCGCAGGGCTGTAGTACAGCAGCTGTGGCTCAGAGGAAGAAGTGCAGTACTGGTCCAAGCCGACTACAGTGCCTAGGCACTGTAGGAAGCAAACGAAGGCCTGAATTACAGGGCAGTGCCACTGTAAATAAGGGTCTCACAGCGAATATTAACGCTGGAAACAAGAGGATCCGGTAGGCAGTGCCTTATACAATGACTAGAAAAGAATGAAGTTGCTTACTTAACTAGAACTAGATACATGAAAGGAGAGGGCCTGTTATAGGCTGTGGGAGGCTCTAGAAGGATTCCAGAGCCTTCTGTAAAGTGGAACTAACTAATATAATAATAGAATAGTACTGTTCTGAACGTGCTTCTTTCAAATCATCAATCCGACGATTTTCACCACGAAGACCTTCTATTAAAAGCCCAGTGACATTCTGGCCCTTCGATTGAAGGAAGATGACCTAATCCACAGTCGCGTTTCCTTTGTTGTTCCATGCTAGGCTCCGTTTCATGCTAGGCACCGTCACATACTAGGTTTTGTTCCATACTAGGTACGTATCTGTTTTTCTACGTCAGTTGCATTTGTGTCCCTCCGATCGGAGGACCAGTAGTCTGGAAGTCGGCCTTCCAGGCCGTCTACGACGTTCTGTCAGAAAGAAGGGGGTTCTGGCTAGAGGCCAGAACTGTCAGAAAGAAGAGTCTGGAAACCACTAGAACAATAGATTTGTAACCATTGCCACAGACGCGCAATTGTAGCCGCGCGGCTTTGCCACACGGCTTGCCACTATTCACAGCTATAAGGAAGGTTCTCTGGCTGGGCCAGAGAGCCGAACAAGGAATACAATCACGCAGTTGCAACCCCTTCAATTCCACAGAATCCAGAGTGCAGTGTTTCTGACACGTTCTGTGGGTGTGGTTCTCTTTGTGGTTTCTTCCCTGTTGCGCCATCGCACCAGTTCCATAGCTAAAGCTGTTATTCTTTAAGCCTCTGAATCGCTGTTTGACTGCGTGAACTACGGCGCGCGTAATTGCTTTAGCTCAGGGGCTAAGGGGGTAAAAAAAAGCCCATATATAACCCCTAACCCTGCAGTCGACGTGGATACCCTTGATATCGGGTACTGTGTGGTCCTGAATGGAAAATCCTAGGCATTGTCGTAAGTGCTGTTGAAATATGTTTGCTAGGCGGCTTGCTAGGCAGGCTCTGAGACGGAAGTTGCCAACCTCGTCGTGGTTCTCGAAGACCTTCAAGATCGAAAGGAGGTCATGGTAGTTTCCCGCATGTTTATCAAGGGCATCGATGAACAGACAAAGATTGAAAGAGTTCTTGGTGACGAGGAGCTCTAACGCTGCCTTTACGTCGGATAAAGTCCACTCGATCTGCAATGAAGGGCCGCTAAAGTTGAAGCGCTTCGGATAGTGGTGTAACAGACCGCGAATAAATGATTTCCTTTCGCAGAGGATTTGGTGTAGAATCTCTTGCAGCAACCCGGTCACCGACTTCTGCCTATCGTTTCCACGGTTGTGGAAGAAGAAGCCAGCAAAGATCCAAGGTTCGTCGGAGTATTCGTGTAACAGCAATCTCGTTCTGCTATGCTGGAGAGCCATCTTCATCGCGGTTGACTTCCCGGAGGCTGGCTTTCCCCTGATCCAGTAGAATGGGCGCTGGATCCTTCCCCTAAGCCAGTCCTCGAATCCGACAGTGTCTTGGAAGATCCACTGATAGGTGTCTCCGTGTGTTGGTTCGACGGACTCAATAAGCGCCTCGTTTTCGGGGATTTTAAGGCTGTTGAGGCAAGCTAACGGCTGTAAGTATTTGGTATATCTCGGATCTTGATTCGATAACTCTACCTTCAATGAGATGCTCATCTCTTTCTCCGTTTAGGTACGCGTGGCGTCTCTCATTTGCTGCTAAAAACGTCGTGCCAGATGCCCCAGTGCTGGAAGTTACAGCAGAGGGTGGAACTTGTTGAGATGCTGGTTCTGGTCGTTTCCTGCGGCTCTTCCGTTTTACTGACTCCACCCATCCCCGTAAAACTCCAGATAACCTGACGAAGCCCGGGTCTTCAAGCGCGCGATATTTTACCATCTCGCGGTGGTTTGAGTGAATTGTGCAGTGGGTTTCTTGTGGAATGCCGAGTGCTGAGGATACCGAGTCCACCACCATCATGCCCTTTGTGGGCAACTCCTCAACGAAATCCTTGCTAATGCGGTCCAGCATTTCGGAATGGGACTGCAGCAGTTCAAGGATCCTGATATTAGACGGCCGCAAAGTGAGGACTTGTTTTAGTCCGTAGCCAATCCTCCCAAGGTTTGCAATTATGGAGCCACGGTGTGGTGTGCCGAGAAAACAGACCCCGGCAGTGGCCTGATACATGCGATGGAGATGGCCGGTTGATGCTTTGGACAGGGAGATGGCTTCCTTGACCACGATCCCACCCAGGCTATGGGCAACAAACAAGATGGGCTTGGGGAACTCATTCTTGCTCTCGATGGCGATGTCCGATAGTAGCGTCTCCGCATGCTGGAAGACGGTTGCTTTGGATACAGGAGCTGACGGGTTTTGAATTTTGACGTCATATCCCAGAATAAATTTTGGGATTTTGCCAGTCGCCTTTCTAGACAATGGGGATGCGAGAACTGCCAGGTTGCCCTCTGTGCTCTGATACTGTATGGCAAACGACACCACACTCGTGTTGGCCAGCAGGGTCGGTGACGATGGAGAAAAGTGGCTATAGATAAAATCGGCTGTGTCTGTCGTCTTTGCTGGATGCCTCGGAGGTGGTACTCAGGTAGGCACCATCCCCTTGGTGACTACCATGTCTTGCTGAAGAGGGCAGACGCGTTGAAGGCAGTATCAAGGCGGACAGAGACCGGCCGCGTGAATGAGGCGAGCCCTGGGACAATAAGAGAGGCTGCCAGAGGCGGCAGTGACAACGACACCAGGTTTAACAGTTCTGCCGTCTAGTGGTGATTGCAAAACGTGCTAACTGGTCTGGATGGCTCAAAACGTTCGATAGCCAGCATAAGGAACGGAGCTCTTCCGTTTGGGCGTCCTCAATTTCCTACCAGCCCAAACTTCTCTTTCCTGAGCCGCATTCGTTTTCCCAACCATGACTCCCACATCCCCCAATCATCGGCGTGAAACTCGGTGACCCAAACCCATCAGCGGTGTACCCCCTCAATCTCGGCCGGATTTCCTGCCGCTCTTACAGCCCAAACCCACGGCTGCGCCCCACACCGTGCCCCAACCCCCATTGGCCACTCTGCACGCCTTCTTTAGCGAACGCAACGGTTGGTGACAAACATGCGTGACGAGCACCACTCGCTAGCCCTAGTTAGATGACCTGGCAGAACCCCCTGTAAAAATTAAAAAAAAGCTGGTAAGGTTGCGCGATGTGCCGCTGGCATTGCAACGGTAATTCAGAGGCTTGCAGATGGATATTGCGGCTGAGGGTTGGTGTTGTCGACACGAAATGAATGGTAGGCGATTCCCGCCGGTGTCCGCAGCCCCTGCCCGTGGGGTGTTATCGCGCTGCGCTGCAGGGTGGTGAAAAAAGAACATAAGGGTTGCGCTCCGGTGCAGTGTTGAGTCGCACCACCTGAGCCCGTTCGACCTCATCGCCATTCGTTTTTCGCGCGCCCCGCTTGCCATCATGGCATCCACCCCTCGATCGTTCCCGGCTACGCTGGCCACCATCCTTCTAATCTTGTCCCAGTTGCATCTCACAACTGCAACCTTCTGGACGGTCACCTCCTACTTCGCCATCTCGGCATCTACCTCCTCCTTCTCCGACTGCACCGGCAACTTCTGCGCCATCACACGCTCCTCCATCCTCACCGTCGTCCCCTCCGCGACTCCAACCGCATCCCCTCTCTCCACGTCCGCATACACCCAGTCCTACAACAACGTGACAATCGTCTATGTCTACGTCGCAGCCGACACGCTCCCCAAGTCCGAAATCCTCACAACCCGAACCACCGCGCGCATCTCATCAGGCTACTACACCAACTACGCCATCCCGGTGGTATACACCGCTCCCGCGTCGTGCAAGACTCCCTTCACCGTATCGACATACACGCGCGTACAGATCCCCGATGCCGTGACGGCGCAGTACACCCCGCTCGAGACTAGGACGTCGGTGAACACATACGGCAGCGCGTACACGTACTTGACCATGGTGCTGGAACCGGCCAAGGTTCCCGCGACGCTGGATCCGATGGACGATTTTGCGTATAGCTATTACATCCGAGATTGTCGGAACCCGACGACTACCGCGAGCGCTCGGAGTGGAGGAGGGGGCAGTTCCAGCGGGGGAAGCAGCGGGGGAAGCAGTGATTTTGACGACTTCGCGGTTTGTTCGTTGTTGACGGGGTGCACGAGCTTGGCGACGTGGATTATCGTCATTGCCGTGTTGTTGCCGGGTTTGTTTGTGTTGGGGTTCGTGGAGTCGTATTTTTGGTTCAGGAGGTTAATGCTTGGGAAGGGGGCGTTGCGGTTTGGGACAGTCTGCTGGGTGCTGTTGTCGCTTTGGGTGTTGTGCTTTACGCGCCAGGCACACTCGAGGACCCTAGAGGACCAGACGTTGTTGAAGGAGAAGTGGAAGGCCATTGCGGCTGGGCAGAGGATTAGGTTGTGGTTCAAGTGGGGATTCCGGCACTCGTACCCCATGGAGTTGCTGGGGGATCCGAAGGTGGGCGGTGTACCTGCAGCTACCATGACCGTGCCACCGGGGCCTGGGCAGCCGCCGTATTTGGGACAGCCACCGTATCCAGGACAACCACCATATCCGGGCCAGCCGGAGGCGGGTTTCTTAGCTCCCGGATCGGAGAAGATAGTCCAAGACCAGGTCGCTCAGGTCCCTGGACAGCCGCCGTATCCACAGTACCCAATGTACCCGCCTCCTCCTCAAGCCTACCCGATACCGATGCAGCCAGGTGGCCCGGGACAGCCAATCATGTACTGGGGACAGCCGAACGTGGCTGCCCCATCCCCTGGACCTCAGCAGTCGGCTGTTCCACCACCAACCTCTGGGGCACAACAGCAGCCGCCGACAGTCCCGCCGGGGCAGCCAGGCCAGAAGACACAGGAGTAATGGATGGATACTCTTAATGTTCAACAAGCCGTTTTCCTTCTTTCCTGGACGTAGACGAGCTTTTGCTTTTGTCGTCTCCACGAAGCGGTTGTCTATTCGGTCATCTGTCAGCTTTCTTTCGAAGGATGGCACGAGGATGATGTTAACATGAAATGATGTGAGTGTCGTTTGTTCGCAAGCACCCGGGAAAGATACAATATACCTAGACAGTAGCCTGAATACCCAATGTTGATACCATGTTTGCATACTACCGCTCCCCTCCGCCCGGAGGAACAGCTTCGGAAGCGGGCTCCGGCAGCACCAAAGGTGGTGCCGCATACCCAATCAGATGTTCCAACAGGAACCTCAGCAAGTCAGGATCTAGGATTCACTGCTAAGGATCACTCGGGCCCAGTTATGACACATAGCATGCGTTGATAGGTGGGGTGCGGCAGTGAGGCCTACAGGGCAGATCTAGCCTGCCTGTAAATGGGCAGGTGATGTTTAGGTAGTCAGCAGCTCGACAGGCAGGATTTCCGTCCATTCCTTTGCGCGCTATAAAGCTAGAGGCGTCTGCTCTCACTCATCGACTGACGACCCATTTGCGGCTAACAACTCGCCCCATTCCCATCGCGCAGCGGACACTGACAATGGCATCCCAAGGAGATCTCGCGCCACACACGCCTACCACTGCGAAGAGCCCTGTTGGCACTTACCGGGGCTCGCTGGAAAAGTACGTCTCAAGATTCTTAAAAACTGTGTAGGTAATTGGTCTGATATTCACAGGTATTTTAACAACGACACGTTCTCTGATGTGATCGTTATTTGCGGGGTTAAGGAGTTCAAAGCCCACCGGCTCATTCTCTCTGCCCATTCGCAGTTCTTCACAAAGGCCTTTACCGGCCCCTGGAAGGCAGGACCGAAGTGCCCATCTCCCCTTCCGCTTGGAGGCTAATATTTCAATTAGGAGAATTCCGAGGGAAAGATCAAACTGGAGGAAGTTGAGCCCCAAGCTGTAGAGGCGATGTTGCGTTTTATGTATCACTCAGACTATGACGTCGTCAATGGGGTGTCTAGCATGTTCTTTCACGCGCAAGTCTACGGTCTTGCCGACAAATACGCCATTCCCTCCCTTAAAGACTGTTCGAAGCGCAAGTTTCAAACGGCTATCAGTAGCGGCTGGCAATTGGACGATTTCCTCTTGGCGATTGTTGAGGCCTACGACTCGACCCCTGAGACCGACGGAGGCCTTCGTGACGCGATCGTGGAGGTAGCCGCCCAGAACATCAAGGAGCTCGTGAAGAACGATTTATTTGACGACGCGCTTCGGGAGAAACCTGCTTTTGCAGCTGGCATGGTAACCGCCTTGTCAAGTGATACTAAGAACGTTGAGAAGACCAAGTGTCTATCCTGCAAAAAACTCATATCTGGGGTTCTCCCCAAGGGTTTATAGGGTAGATGGGATGGGTGTTCGGTCTGGCGTGGCAGGGCGATTATGGTTTCCTCCATATACATATGTTTCTTACAAGACTAGTACGGGGGAAGTTTGTTAGTACGATAAGCTTACATAGCAATAGAATAATGCCTTGCCATAAACAACCCTACCTTGAAAGCATATCTCAGAATGTCGGTTCCATTCTCCCAATTCATATTCAAATCAGTAGACAGACTATCAACTTCCCATCAAGACAAAAACAGTAGGAGTGCTAGTCGGACCAATCCGGAGGAGATTTAGGCCATATCTCGTAATCGACCACGTCTTCCCACCGCTCCACGGCTTCGTCGGAGTAAAAGGAGTAGCCGTCATCGGAATCGAAGTCATAGCAAGACTGCCTTCCCTGTCCACTCCCCCCACTCCGACTTTGTATGCGGGTCTTCTTCTTCTTCTTCTTCCCCTTGTTCAGCTCCCAATTCCAGTTCTTGGACGCCCAAGACTGTAGCGCCTTTGGGTTTTGCAGGCACCATATCACCAGCTCCCTGGCAGCCAGCACATCCTCCAGGCTGTCATGAGAAACGCCAGCACTAGCTGAAGCGCCACCCCGAATTCGCAAACCAAGCAGCTCCCGACACAGCCTCTGCAACCCAGCCATTCTCCCCAAACGTTTCGTCTTACCAAAGACAGGCTCAGCTGTGAGGATCGCCGAGTCGACAATCTTGGTGTGCAGCACACGCAGTGCTTTCAAGTCAAAGTTAAGCGAGTGCCCCACCAAGACCGTGTTTTCGTCCACATGCTGCCACAGTTGCGCCCGCACGCCTTCGCGCCCCTGCAGCGCCTTGCCCCTCGCGACGGCCGCGGACATGATGGCCTGCGTCACTCCCGTGATGGCGCTGCGCCAGTCCTCGACGGGTCGTTGCGGCTCGACAAGCGAGTTGATGATCACCTCGCCGGTGAAGAAGTCAATCACCGACAGCGCCACTACCTCGTCGTCCCCCCGCCCCCCATCTTTGCCCTCGTGACAGGCGGCGCAGCCAACCATCTCGCAGTCTAGTACGACAGCTTTGCGCTTAGGAACGGAGAGGTTGTGCCGCGGCGTGGCGTGGTACTCCTCCTCCACGGCCGTATCCTCCAGCGGGTACTTTTCCAACTTGAGTCGGCCCAACGTGTGGCAGCGGGACAGGAGTTGGTCGTAGAGCGCGGATTGGACATCAGTCGGGTGGCGCGAGTAGACATTACCCCGGCAGAAGATGGGGGACGTGATGATCGACGGGACCGGAATCACAAGCGAACCGGACGGAGCAAGGGATGACTGCCCTGTCTGTGCTGCCAGTGCAGACGCGAGTCTACACAAGAGCAACGAATGTTGCTGCGCTAGTGTGGTGGCGGGCATGAGGGCCGCAGGTGTAGCGTCGTGAACGCGATGATTTACCAACGGCGCAGAAGGGACAACCGCCTTCGGTTGTCCGCTGTGCGCGCGTGAATCTCGCCGATGCTGATCGAGAGCTGTTGCGCTGGCGAAGAGCCGATTGCATGGCTGGCAGTAATGGTGGTCTGCTTTTGCGATAGTGCAGGCGGTTTGGGCTGCCTCTGTCGCGAACGACTTGGCAGATGCGAGGCATGTGAACGCTCTCAGGGTAGGCTCCGGTCCAGCCATGATGTGTTTCTAATCGTTTAATGACAAGCTGACAGGGCTTTCATTCATTAGGAATAACGTTGAAGGAAGTCAAAAGTCAAGTTACAATCGGGATGGCGAGATGAAGTTGGAGATGCGGGGTCGTGGTTTAGCATCACGTGCTAGTATTGTTATGGGGCCCTCGGCCAGGCCCCCACCTGGTGGTATTTCCAGCCAGCCCTCGGCCATTGCAGCCTTCTTCGTGCAACCAACAACCAATAAAACCACTTGTTTGCTGCCCACCTCCAAGATGTTATGAGCCCTCGCGATTCCGCGACTTCACCATTCTGAATACCTTCGATTAGCCTCCTGCGCGCAAATCCAAGCCAAAGCCTTACAACTATTACAGGCGCGTGCGCGCAGAAGGGCCTAACGGCGGGGCAGCCATTCTGGTTACCATTTGGCCAATCAGAGCGCACAGATAAGGGCTGGATTCCAAAACCGCCCACTGATAAGCGTAATTAACAGGCAAAATTCACATCGCCTTGTGTTCGATAATTGTTGGAAGCACTGCACTCTGGATTCGGTAGAGTTGATTGGGCTGCAACTGCGTGATTGTATTGCTTCTCCGTGGTTCTGGCTTCCAGCCAGAACCCCCTTCTCTTATAGGCCTACATGGTAAGATTTAGCCTTCTTCACCGTGGTGGCTCGACCTCACTGGCGTTCTGGCAGGGCAAGGCATCCATTTAGCTGGTCTGAAAGACCTTATGGGCTTGGAACATGAGAAGAGAGGGTGGAAAGGCGGAAAGGCGGCTAGCAAATGCCCACCCAGATTCCTTAGCGAATTCTAATTTCGTGC
>Ga0247780_1000021_pt1 | contig 145171 bp, 161 predicted proteins | sample UWRJL079202R5_FD_179927 | JGI IMG/M metagenome (GOLD analysis project Ga0247780, IMG submission 179927) | Plant litter microbial communities from Arlington Agricultural Research Station in Wisconsin, United States - UWRJ-L079-202R-5 | ecosystem: Environmental > Terrestrial > Plant litter >...
CGAGATAAAAATTTGTCTTCCGGTGGGCGCCCTCTTCTTCTTGAAGGTGAATTTAGACAGGTTGTCAAGATCGCAATGTTTCCCCGTCCGAACGTTTTAAGCTTCTTTGCCCCCATGCTGACAACCCTCTAACAGTAAACATGGCTGATCAAGCGGCAGAGATCTGACTGAACAGCTTAGCTGTAATCCATACAATACCAAAGAGCATAAACGAGCCGACGAATCTCGGTCCGAAAAGATGACTCAAGAATCGGGGTTTGAGGCTCCAGCTAAAGAAAGAGACACTTTACTCCCTGCGGCGATAACTTGATGATTTCTCGGATAGATTACGCAACAGAAAATCTCCTAGGAGTACAGCAATAGGTATCTGCAGTATGAAGAGATAAGACTTATTTCTCCTGTAAGCTGGCTGACTGGTCCTCAAGAAGGACTCTGGTCAGGGTGCGGTCCCCCCCCCTTTTTTTGGGACCGGAGCCCTCGGAGCGATTGCGTCAATATCTCGACGAATGGCAGCTATCACGGCCCTGGAGACGTCTGTACAACCGGATTAGTCGGCCAGAGGTACCCGTGGAACCGGCACCGGGACAAGCACGCATCGTTGCATTCGGCTGTATCGACGAACGGCTTCCAGAATGGTGGGTGCTATGATCCGCATTCGGCCTGATTAGGTGGTACGTACGGGGTGACCCGCGCGGGCAATCTGACACACGAACCACATCCTGTCACCATCACCCGTTGTCCAAGATCACCAAGGCTTGGGATCAGAAAAAAAGCTGAGTTCTGCCAATTGAATGTTTGTCTCTAGACGGGAGAGATGACAGAAGGACCCTGAGTTCAGGGACGCATAGCGCTGCTTTATCCATGTGCCCTGTTCCCTGATGGCAAAGACATATCATATACCTCGTTGCATCGTTATTTATTTATTTTCTCCCTTCTGTCGCCATTCAGCTCGCTCCGTGGCCCCGCCCGGCACGGAAGAATAACAGCAAAAATGGGATACGAATAAGTAAGAAAGAGGGAATGCAGGCACTTGGCCGACTGGCGCTTTGCCAGCCTCTCGGGAACCACGACGCGGGTAAGGGATGGCCTCTTCACCCTATAGGGCGGCGATCCTATCATCTTCAAACACGCAACCAGCCAGAATCCTGTGTCAGGTTGATATTTGGCAGAATTGCGTCCCAAGCTTCTTCCCTCCTCGCACCAGTCAAGAGCAACGACTCTTCTGACCGTCAGCCAATTCCACAACCCCCCTCCCCCCCTCTGGATGATCGCATAAGGGGACTTATAATGCTGCTCCTACTACTCCCACTTCCCCCATGTCCCCATGTCTGCCCGGTCTAGCTGGATCGATCAGTTTTCTAGAACAAGGCAGCGAGAAGAAACCAAGAAAAGAGGTCATCACACTCTTCGTCATTCTTTTGTTGTATAATGCTTTGCCAATAATACCAGTTCTTGTTTCTCGTCCATACCTACTCTCCAGTCTGTCCTGCCTTGAACCAAGTTGCTATCCTATTCAACCCGACCCTCTTCGACACAAAATGAGGCGAGACACCGAACGTCGACGCACCATGGTAAACTCGTTCGTCTGGACCGCCGAGGAGGCCAAGTACCTCAAAGCCGTCCTTCGATGGCAGGACGCCCCGCCCAACCCCGAAGAAGAGCGCCGGCTCCGCGCAGCAGCAGCAGCAGAGGAGGCCGAACGCACCAAGAACAAGCCGCAGCCGGCCGGAGAGTTCCGCGTGCTCGTCATCGGCGCCCGAGGCACAGGGAAGACCTCGATCCTCACACGAGTACGCCCTCCTCCTGCCCCCTATATCTACCCACCCATCACCACTAACATCTCCGTTCAGTTCGGCAACAACACCTTCCGCGGTGAAGGCGAGCCCCCTGATCCCTTCTACGAGCGCGGGTGCCGCCACCGCATCGACATCGACGGCACCCCCTACACCATCGACGCGCTCGAGATGCCTTCCAAGCACCTCCTCTCCAACCCCATGCTCGAACAAGCCCTCGCCATCACCGAAGCCGCCATCCTCGTCTACGACGTCGCAGACCCCACCACTCTCTCCCTTGCCGAGGGCATCGCCGACTTCATGCGCGAGACCCTCTCCCCCTCCAACCCGTCCCTCACCAACCCCCCCACCACACAGCGCGAATACGCCCTCATGCTCGTCGGCAACAAATCCGACACCGACGACGAAGACCGCCGCGTCCCCTGGGCAACAGGCTCCAAAACCGCCGCCGCCCTGCGCACACCCACCTCCACCGCCCTCTCCGTCCCAGGCGCCGGCACAGGCTGCGCCTTCCTCGAGGTGTCGGCCAAGACGGGCGACAACATCGACAAGATTTTCCCCGCAGTGGGGCGCGAGATCTTGAGGCTCAAGCGGCTGGGGCAGCAGCGCAGGGAGCAGGCGGAGCGGGTGGCAAGGGAGCGGGCGGTGGCGGCGCAGCAGGCGGCAGAGGGGCCGGTGAGGAAGAAGACGGGGTTGTGGAGGATTTTGTTCTTTCGGAGGGGGCATGGACACGGGCAGGCGGTGGCGGCGAGTTGAGTGCTTGGGTGAGGGAGTAGGTGAGTGAGTAAGTGTGCGAGTGAGTGAGTGGGTGTGGTTTGCGGACTTGATATCCAGGAGTTGGAGTTTGGTTTTAATCTCGGGCGGAACTCGTCTTTCTGTTGCGAATATCTGAGACTTTGAAAAACCTCATGTCAACTAATAGCTGTCGTGGGTGGCTGCTAGCGATGACGACAGGATCGTGGGGACCGCTGAACGCTGAGACTCGAAATGAGCTGGAGATCCTGGTGAAGAGGAAGTCACAGAACCAATAACTGGGCGGGCGGGCCCAACCGAGCTCTTCTTCGTTTGCATATTTTGAACTTAGAGTATCTTCACTTCTTAATGCTACTATTTTACTATTTGTTAGCCAGTCTCGCCGACTATTCATCAGCAGACCAACTAGAGAAAACAAGGTGGTACAGATGGATATCATCGCCGCCCCTAACCTTCCTACACCCAGTCTCAAAGCTGCAGCTGCGCAATGGAGAAAACACCTCGACATCATCCAAAACCGAGCGCCTTTCAGCATGCTCTCCTGTCCCCCAAAGCAAACCACCATAACGCCACGCCTTACCCTCCAAAACCTGCGCCATACACAAAGCAGACTCCCAGCCGTACGCCCTCAGTTAATAATGAAATCCCTCCTCGTCCGCCTCCGCTTCTCGAGCGTGGCCCTCCTCTGCCGCCTCCTGAAACACCAACCCACCAGCGCCAATGCCACAATAGAAGGAACTCCGATCGCCACCCCGAGGCCAATAGCAAGCGGTTTATTGACGTTTGACGTGCCACCGCCCTGAGAATCCGCCAATGTGGGCGACTACATTTGCACCGTCAGTATTCCGCACGTGTATTGTATGAAGACGACGCCATGGCCGCCACGCGGTATTGGATACCGCTCGCGGGCCATATGACACAGGACCAGCAACGCAGTGGAGGACAACAGAGGACTGAAACATACCGGAGGTTTTGCCGACTCGCTATCACTCGGCGACGGCTTCTGGATCCCAAAGAACGACGACTTGGCCAGCAGCGTGGCGTGTGTGTCGCTACCTGTCATCCCACCGGCTGGGTGTATCTCAAGCTGATACATGCCCCCAGCCACATGGTTCAAGGGGAACGGGAGACCCTTCCATGCAAAAGATGTGCCATTCAAACCACCTAAGCATAGCCGTCAGCACAAGTCCTTCCCTGTTCCGGCCAAAGTTTTCTCTTAGAAAGAGGAGGACCGGAGCCATCCGCAACTCCACCTCCGGGCAAGCACAACATACTCGTTACGTTTGCTTTATACGCCGTTGCCGTGCGGCCATCCGCTCCCTTGTCGATAAGCTGCGCCGTGATGCACAGCGGGTAGTACTGCGCCGGCACATTGTCCCACGTCAACAACAACGTCGATCCCGCCTTGACGCCATCAAAGGAGTTCGTGAAGTCGGCCGTCGTCTTCTCCGCAAATAACACCAGAACAGCTAAAAGCAGGCTCCGTAGCAGTCGCCCAAAGTTCGTCATAGCGGTCGAGGTCGGCATGCGGACATACGGCGCCGCATGGTGCACCCGACTCAATAAAGGCTCGTGTCGTGAGAATTCCTAGACCCCAAACTAGGCAGCCGGCGTTCCGTGCGATATCCTATATACCCAAAATGGCAGAGGGACCAGGTTGGAGGGTCACGTTCCCTAGAGCCAAGATCGATTATTGTTCGGAGGCGAAGCGGGTGTACCACAGTTGTCATACCCTAAGCGACCGTTTGCGGTCTCCCCAAGGAGAGAAGGCAGTTGAAAGTGGAAGGTCCCATGAGAGGCGCTCTTGGAGAAAGGGAAAGAGAATGGACATAATCGAGTCGAATAGCCACTGTGTTGAATGCACATCAAGTCGCATGGGGTGTCCCCGAACCCATACGATTTGCGGACAAGGTGCAGAAAGAGATCTGCCATCATATTCCCGCCCAAAAGGGTCTCACTTCGAGATTAAAAATGATGCCGGCGAGGTGGGCGGATATTAGGATAAATGCGTGTTATATTAGCTTTGGTATATTAGCTGCTGCGCTGCAAACAGCGTACCAGCATAACGACTGCGCGGTCTGTTAGCGACCTATCCCGTGCCCCTAGTCTTGGCACTTTGGCGATCACTTCTCCGTGGCGCCAGGAAGAAACCTCCTTGGCGAAGAAATCCTGACGACGTCGACAAACTGCAGTTCAACCGCCCACATTATGCAATCGAGGTTACCTCATCATGCCGATGGAGCAACCACCACCGGAGCCGACGCGATTTCTTGATCCAGACACGGGCACAGCGGCTGCTTGACCCGGCCCGGACGACGGCACCGCTGGGACGCTGGGAGAGGTCGTCGTCCAAACCGATGAGATGGATATGTAATCCCATGTCTTTCAAGTTGTCTTCTCTCTCTGTGTAACCAGGTCGGTGTAGCTGAACACACACTAGCGTTCTCTCAGATGGCTGCCATCACCAAACAACGACGGCCTCACAGTGGATCCCCCACATACCGCAGTGCGCCAAGCAGTGTCGCCGACTTCATCGATGAGCAGTTCGCCCTGTTAGAGAGGACTACCTGACGTTAGCCTGGGACGCCGCATGAGGTTTTGCGTATCCTCACCACTCGGAGGCCCAGGGCGCCGGGCGTGCATCGGCGGGATGGAACTATCCGTGTGGGGATGGAGAGCGAGAGCTGATTCAGCGCCCATCGTCGGGTTTCCGCTCCACGGAAAAGTCCCCGAGAAGGTTTTGGCGGGGAACTTACAAAAGGATGCACTCGCCACCATCGAGGCGTTCTCTGGCCACATTTATCAGTGATCATCGCCGGTTGCCAGAATGCTAGCTTCAACATCCGTCCGTTCGACAAGCCGACTTCCCTCGGGGCTGCGGTGGTATGGGAAGAGGGGAGGGGAGTTCTCGCAAACCCACCGAAAGGCCTCGCATCAAACATCCTCTCGCAACCTACCTCCTTCGACGTGGCCCCTCTCACAGTTCCGGCTAGCAACCTCCGTCCACGGCCTAGGCCTGTGACTCGTCCAGGCCCGGTCCTTGATCGCATCTCGCCAACATCAGGCAGCTCTGACACTAGTCGAGACTGGGAAACCAAAGTGTAGACGAGTTGGGGCTTCTAGACACCCCCGTGAAAACTTGGACTGGCCGCCACGGGAGATCAGGTGCATGGGGGTGAGCCGCCAAGCAGAAAGGGGGAGGTGGACGGGCTGCTAAGGTCAGGGGCTGAATCAGCGCCGCTATGGTGACGGTACTCACCAGGGCCATTCTTCCTCAAAACGGCATCTATCCTCGAGGGATCCCGGCGATCTTGATATGACCTTGATCAACCTCGTCGTTGTCGACGCAACCTTGACCGACGGGAGCTAGCCAGCTCGGGGTCACCTCACCCGTTCGCCTCGCTGTGACCTATGCCCCTTCGAGAGAAGCTACTCATGTCCGCCTTGTCTTGTTTGAACTGATACAGACACGCCCTTTCGTCGTCGACTTACTGCTCCTCGCCACCGTTTCTACCTCGAGCCGCCCCACCCCTATTTCCCTATCTCCTTATCCCCCCTTCCCCCTTCTCCCTTCCCCCTTCACATCCTTCGTTCTCCCTTCCTCGTCGGGGTACCTTGGTGATGCAGTACATGGCCAAGAGCTGCAGGATCTTCCAACGAGGCTTGTGTGACGGACCGAATAATATACGGTGGCGACATATCCCTCACGCCAACGACCCAAGGAGGAATCGAGGCTTCGCAAGCCGCCGTCAAACACCTATACCGAGCCGAAAACGGATAAGCGGGGCCATACACAAACAACGCGGGCCGCTCTCTGCCTCCCTTAGATCACCGAGTCTCTTTCTGCCCGAAGGAGTGGTCCGACATTGCGGCTGGTGGCATGGACAGGTCTGGATCAGCGGTGTCTGGGAGTTGCGTACACTCCCTCACCCCTATCGGCGTGGCTTCCTGATACAGACTGGCCTAGACGCATCTCATCTCTGCCTCATGGTAGAGAGCGGAATCAAGGTAGCACATGCGCATCTAGGCGTCTCCTCCATTTCAGGGCCGTGCCTCTCAAATTTCACGACGGTCTATTCTGGGGCTCCATAGTTTTTCTCCGCTGCGGCCGCAGTCCGTTAGAGTTCGGGTGCACTGTAGATAGTGGGGGACCACCAAATAACCGTAGAACACAATATGTTCACCCAAGGTCTCCATAGCTGCTGGTGTTAAGGTTATAGTTAGAGTGTATTCAAGTAAGCGTTGCTACCAGGCCCACAACTTGAACCGCAACTGGAACTGCGGTGCGCCGAATGCCGAATCTTCACACAAATCGTGCAGGCTTTGGAAGAGGTCCGGATCCGGTAGTCGCTTAGGGTCATCCGGCGCCGGCATCGGGGCCAATAGTGAGCAGAAGGAAGGGACTCAAAGTAGTCATCGAGAGCCATGTGCCAAGAAGCCGACGGACGCAGCTGCGGGCAGGCAATGGAACGCAATCTAGGCCTCAGGCGTCAAAACTTCAACGTTGAGAATGCGTTTCTTGTTGAGAGGCAGCACGGCACGCGACATGTTGGAGAGGATGAGTAAGACCCCAACTCGAGCTCGACGCCAGGGGGTCAAGGAGCTGATCACCCCGTGAGGTGGTCTGGCGGTCAGGGCTGCGTTGGGTGTGTGCGTGCGCGCTTGCCAGCAACGTGGGGGCCGAATATATGCATTAGGGCGGATTTCCAGACTCTGTGGTGGTTAGGACTCTGCTCGTCAAGTGGGAGGCCTGGATGAGGGAGGGTCTGGAGCTATGTGATAACTCCCCACAGAAGGACTTGAGGGAAGGGAGGTCTCTTGCTTGAGGGTTGAGGCTCTGTAGGCCGTATAGAGTATCATATCCCGACCAGTAGGAGGCTAGGTAAGCGCGGTGTTGTTGACTCCTCTCTCGAATAGGGTGGTATTGACGTTGTGGTTGCAGGGGAGATGAGTTGTCGTCAGCATTGTAGGGCTGTCAATAAACGGCTGCAGTGAAGCCCTAACTTGTGGGGAAGCTGGAGTGTGCCTCGGGTGTGGCAGGCCTGCGCGAGCAGAGAGGTGTGCGACTAAAGCTGTGCGACTTCCTGATGTGAAAACGGCACATAGAAGAGGAAGGAGCTCTGGGCGTCGGCATTTCCCAACACACCCTGGTCGATCACTGTCTTGGGATCATGTTCAACCTTCACTTCAGACGAAACTCCGCCCCCATCGAAAATAGGACGAAAACACCCAAGGGGTGAAGTTCCATGCGTCGTTTGGCCCCCAACCCACCGTTTAGCTAGCTCCCGTCTGCACGGGTCTGGCGCGGAAACACGCTCATCCCGTCTTCGCTGTTTCTCCCCATTGCGCCGGCGCCGTCAGAATATGCACTATTGACTGAGAAAATAACCCGCCGACTGTAAGACATCAGCGTCTCGTCTCCAGGAGACCTGTGTCCCCAGAGTCGATGCAAGCTCTTCCTATCTACCTCAGGTGGGGAAGTATGTGCAGCTGCGGTCGCGGTCCCCTTCCGCTGCTGCATCTAGGGCGACACACGCAAAGCATCTAACGGACTTAGATATAGCAGCCTACGGTAGATATGGCATGGGTCGAAGACTGGATACTAACCGATCGGTTAGTCTACGTATTCCCGGTATTCCATGGATTCCATGTATTCCCTGTATTCCCTGTATTCTCTTCCCAGCAACCGTCCATCGAGAGTTCAACGTCTTGGGCGTTTACCGATTGGTCCAAGAGACATCTTCTCTGCTCCAGCTCCTATCGGGATAACCCCAATATCAAGAGTCTAATGAAGTCTTCACCGCCGAGTCAGCATGCAAGCATGCGAGACAACCTCCCGCCTTGGTCTGGGTTTCCGGGAGAAAAATCGCCCGCGGAGTGCCTCGCCATTGTTCCGAGGAGGGTGGGTCCTCGCTCTCCACACGATTTAGCTCTCAAGTATAGCCCGTCAGCTTCTCCAGCAACAGAGTCACAAGCATTGGTCCTCTTGGATAAGGTTTCGTTGACGAAGGAAACCCGACAGGGTAGGATCGGTTCTGGCTGTCTGCGGCTCACGGCGCTTGTGCTCGCAACCCAGCCCTATCGTGTGCCCATCCGTTGGTTCTCGAAACTATGGTTGGAGTAGATCGGCGTCTACGCGGCCAAAGTCGTCGTCCAGACTACCCGTTCCGGGTCACCTAGCGACTGGCGCCCCTTTATACCCCATACAACCCTGTTCTACTCAAACAAGGCCGAGTCTCGCCACCTAGGTGCGTGTTAGATGGGACAGCAGCCAGCTGACACCTCCCATACCAGCCAAACAAGCTTAAACCAGCACCCAATCATTCTAGATACCAGCTAGGCTGCAATACCTTTACGACCGGGTCGTCCCAAACGAGCTCTCTACAGATTCCATACAACCAAAATATACCGACCCAACAACTTTTCCGGCAGCACCACTAGGGTTTCCACATTGCAGCCGCAGCCACCCAATACCAGGGCTATGGACTAGATTCCCGCTGCCTTGCGTGCAACAAGTCAACATCCTTGGAGCGGGTAGTATCCCATAACCCCCTTATCCGAAGACCCTTTCCGCCCTTGCCCACTGCGCCTCATGTCCGGTTTACTACCACATCTCTCCGCACACAAGATGCTGCGGAAACTCTCCACCAGCTGAGAGTCAGTACCCCCAGTAATCCAATAAATTCTTTCTCGTGGTATCTGCCTAGTAGCTTTTAGCACGTTGGAGAACCAGAATCCTCGCCTGGAGACGCTCAGACACTCACGCACATGGATTGGAGGTGGGTGGCCCTTATTCATAGAACATACATGCATACCGATACAGGATTAGCGCAGCCTCCCAATGTGTACGTACTGCATACTTGGTAGGAGTGAGAAGATCATGCCCACGAGCAGGCATATATAAGTATCCAATACACGCTTCTCCCCTCCACCAAACGACAGTAGCACTGCCACACGCACCAGTTCGTGGCACCGCAAAGCGCTAGCCATGCCACGATACGGCAACGTGGGAAACTGTCCGCGGAGTCTTACTCTGCTGTGGTAAGGCGGGAGGAAACCAAGATTCGAGCCGCAGCTAGTCGGTGAACCCAACGATCACACGCACTTCGTTTTGCTCGGTATATATCAGTGACTACCTGACATCATGGTATTGGTGGATATCCGGCCCAGGAACCCAAACCCTCTGGTGTGTAAGCACGCGGGCATGGAAAGGTATGGAGGGAGACGCTGGCTGGCTGCGATGCCAGCTCATCATCTCACTGGCACATACATCGTACCTCGTACCTCGCCCGTGACTTACACCTTCCCGCTCCTGTCCGCTCCGCGTACAGGCAGGCATTGCCCAATCCCTCAGCTCAGAAGGCCCTGACCAACCAGAGAAGAGGGAGGCGTAGGCAAAATCAAGGCAGATCCCCCCATTGCGAGAGCCAGAGGAATGATCAAAAAGCACTACATTATGTGCGTAGTATAAGCTAAGATACCGCCGCTCGCTCGTATCAATGATATGTACCGTGTATTCTACGTTGCAATAAGCGAATACGCCGCCAGCCCGGGCATCCTTCCGCCCACCAGGCGTAAACTCCAAGAAAGAAAAAAATAGCCATCCAATTCCAAGAAGGACACTATTGGAAGAGAAGAAAAAACAATGAAGGGCGCCACCCCTCGCATTCCTAATCAAGTGGAAGGTAGCAGGTGGCAAGGCCAAAAAAAGACAGGCAAGATATGCACCAAACGCCAAAACCTGCAAGAGAACAAAAAAGCCCACCACCCCTCTTCCAGAACGCGGCAAGCTTCGGATGCAACCCGCACGCGAGGGGACGCCATGCCCCTCCCCCCGCTCCGTGTGGTCCAATCTCGGCCCACCCTTCTTTCGTACGAGCACAGGCGATGCCGACAACGTCTCTCATGGCGAGCTAGGGACCACCACATCAGGACCCCTCTTTCGGGGGTAGCCCCATGCTCACATTCTGACGGCCTCTGTGTCCTAGCGCCCGCTAGCCGTTTTCTCCAACGGGCGGAGCGCTATGAGGACGGCAGAATCCAAAAATTGCCTTTCGGGGCTTGGCGTTTGTTGTTTTGTCGTGTGTCCGCTGCTGCCGCCATCGCATTCCCAACTTGAGGCGACCGAGTTGATGAGACGGGGCCGAATCCGTGGCTGGAGGGAGGGCAGAAAAAACCATGGCACCGGGCTCGCTTTTTAGAACCGTCCTCATTAAGCGCACCGGAGATGGGAATTAATAAACAGCAAAACTGGGCATCGAAAATCCAATTTATTACATGATTCCCGTTGCTTGTGCCGCTCATAGGGTGTAGCCAGTCTGCATGTCGGAGTAGACATACATGTCCAGATTTAGGTCTTCGCTGGTGGCCGGCATGCCTACGGTCGGGTTGTAAGACAGGTCTGCGTGGTAGCCTTGGTCCTTGTACTGGGTGGTTTTGAGGGTGATGTACTCGGCTTGCAGTGCTGCATAGGCCTGGCCGAGGACGTCGTTTCGCTGCTTGGCGTCGCTGAGCATTTGCTCGAGGTCCTTTATCCTCTGGTCCTTGCGCTCGCGGTATGCTCTCTGAGATGCGCGGTTTTGTGCCCGGCGTCGCTGTGCAGATCACTCCTCGATTAGTGCTCTGTTTGCGGGAAGCGCGGGACGCCTTGCTGCGAGTTGGGGTGGGACATACCGACAAAACGGAAGGAGGGGCATTCTTGTAGCGGTTTTCCCGCTTCCTCTTCGCCGCGGGCTTTTGCTGCGCGGACGGTTGCGACTCATCATCACCGGGCTCGGGGCTCGGGTACACGTGAGAGATGCCGCTGTAATCTGCGCCGGTTGCCATATCATACTACGGTTTTCATCGTCAGCCGGCTACCCCTGGCGTCTTGTCTGCCCCGAACTGTCGGCTGGTTGGAGGAAGCTTACTAGTGAACTGCTTGGGCTCTGCGACTCCGAAGTATGTGATTCCACATACTGATCCGCATCTCCTCCGTACATGTAGTATAACGAATTGGAGGGAGAAGGGACGTCGTAGCTGCTGAACTCGTCCATGTTGCTGTTGAAGGCTGAAGTACTCTTGGGTGTTGAGCGAGGCATTGGTTTGTTGTCTCTTGCAAGTTGAGCAAGTGATGTAGAAAGGGTGTGAGTCTTGAGGCTTTGCGAGTGCTGGATGTTGGCTCTTGGGATGATGTGAAGTGAAGATGTGAAAGACTAAGTTGGATCTGGAGATGGGCTGCGTGGTGTTATATCCTTCGACACCGGAGCTCGACCATGTCGTTGACTTGATGGGACGTGGCCAGGGGTGATACCTAGCAAGCCCCAACACCAAAAATACATACCATCGGATCGCAGAAAGTACATAGACAACTACCCGCATGGTGTGGCTCTCGCGATGGGGTGTGTGGCCCCTTGCCGCCATAACGGTGGTGCGGACGGAGTGCCGAGACGTTCCATGCTCTCCCACTTCCGTCACATCCCGGGAGCCCTTGACTGCAGGTGTCATCAGTGAGGTCAATCGCGCGGCTGGCCAACCCCTGCCCTCAGGCAAACGCAGAGCACCTCCAGCTTACAGCCGGTGCATTCTCGGGCAGGGACCGGGATGCCCAGATCTACGAAGTACTCCTTCTGCATCCGTTTGCCAACCATCCGTGCGCAACCACACAACCCTCCCCGTTCCCGAGAGCGTCCCATCCCGAATAGTAGCCGTGCCAACAGGCACGATAAGGCGTGCTATTCAGATTGCTTCCGACGACCTTCCGCCGTTCCGGCGAGGATCAGATCGCAATCCGTGCGCCGAAATCATTCCACGCGTTTCGGTATGTTGCCGTCCTCGGGCCGGGTGACGTCCATCATAAACGCCGAGTCTTGCGCAAAACGGAGGGGCTTAATGCCGACCGTGGAAACCTGAATTAGAACGGCATGGACCAGCCACGGCGCTGCCGAAACTAAAGCCCTACAAGGCGAGGTTTTTGAGGTCTGGTAGCATCTATGAAACCAAAGGGCGAAGGCCGAAACGGACACCATTGGCGGGGCGTCTGGCCGTTTTGGAGGGAGCAATGTTGGGCACGACCAAGTGGACGGCAGAAACCTTCGTCAGCAATTGCAATTGGCTGAAGCCAAGACGCTCACAAATATCGTCCACATCTTCCGCTGATTATAGGTAGTGTAGGCTCACGATTCCTAGCCTCTGTTCACGCATCCGATGGCCTGAGCTGAGTCACCTAGCCAGCGTTCCGGCGAACAGTGTTTCGACAGTGGATACCGTGCGGCAGGGAATCTCCATGAGCCAACCTCTGGTCTTGGCATCTTCCGAAGTTTACAGAAGCGCTCAACAGTGCAATGACCTGCTGGACTGGTTAAACTCCGAGTGGTCTCGAAGGTCGCCCAAAGGGCGGTCGAGTCATATCTCTCTTTCTCTTGGCAGCATGAACGCCTGGATGGCGTTGGCTGCTGGCTGTCCGGGACGGCCTTTATCGCCGGCTGGTTTGCCTCGACCGGGACACAATAGGCGAAAGTACGCGACGGTTTATTTGTTCTGGGTCACCGAGAGCCAACGACCACAGCAAATCGTGAGGGGGAACCGGTGGTGTTCGAATCTCGTCCTGCACCTCATCCGGCAAAGGTTGAGCTTCGGGGGCCGTTTTGGCGTACACACAACCCCGTTTCGGACCCCAGGCGGCACTCGTTGCGGGAGGATAGGTCTCGGCGGCCGCAAAATGAGCCGGCACGCGGTTTCCGTCTCTGGCGGCTGCTGTCACAGACCGTCTCGCCGCTCAGGCAGCGCCGATAGGGGCGGCCTCATTCGTCCATCTGGCCCCTCGCAGAAGCCCCTATGCGGTGATTCCATCTTTCATTTTTGTTTCTTGCGGTTTTGCCGGCTTTTGTGTCCGTTTTGGGCGGAGAGAGACCACCTGTACGGCCTTGTGGTGGTGGCCAGGCAGTGCCAAGAGCCAGCTCGTTGCGCCTCGTCGACGAACAGGCGCTGGCGGACAGCACACACACGCGCAGGCGTGCCGCGAATGTGCTGTGGACGGGCACTCGCGGGGCAAGCCACGCATCCGCCAACAACGACGGGTTGCCAGACACTCAGTCCAGGAAGCGTGCGGCCCACGTGCCCCGATTAAGATTATCTCTGCGAAGCTGGATTGGCCTACCCCGCCCCCAGTCGAGAGGCTCCCTGTAAGCAAGGCGTGGAACTGCTGCACCCTCGCATGGCTGCTGCATCTTGGTATCTTGTTGGACATCCGACGTCTTGGGCTTTCCGGGGTGATGCATTGGGGATCGTAGTCAGGTGAACACATGAGTGCATTCCGGCAGATGGCTTTGGGTCAACATCGACACAGAACCTGGAAAGCATTGAATGGACGCGTTGCCCGGTCGGATAGTTGCAGCGGCTTTGCAGGGGATAAATGGGTGTCGCTCTTTCCCTCATGGCGAGCCCTTGTTGGAGTAAGAACTAACTCCTTACCTTACTCGGGCCCCTGTGAGGTAAGCGATGCTTCTCTCCACAAAGCCAAAGCCGTTGAATACCAGGCGGAGGCTGGAGCGCAAGTGGCAGAAAATGGTGCTGCCTGGCCTGTCCCTGCAGTAGTTGGCCCCTGACGGACACCCAAAAGGTCGAAAGAGCTACCCAAATTTTGGCCCCAAGCGAGAGAGCTGGAACGAGCCCTCCAACACCCGCCCAGGAATGCCCGGATGGGATGAACCAAAGCCAAATCCTGACACCTCCCGTCACCATGGCCCTATCGACGTAGCAGACGGCCTAGTCGACCAACTTACCGTCGGAGCCGCATCCTCTGCCTCCCCACCTACCTAGCCGACCCAACGTTTGTTGACCCCTCATCCGCGAGGGTTGGACGGGTCGAAATTGGCTTCCATCAGTTCCATGCCTCCCATCCATGCGCACTACCCGTGCGATCGATCCTGCACGCAGCTTTCTCACCTTAGTCAGGCGGTGCAATACGGTCCCGCGGGGAAAATGGACAGAAGGCAACGAACAGAAGCAACGAAGTAGCTTGGGGGTTTCCCCCTTCACGTCGCGGAACGCTGAGGCTGATACTCTCTGACGGTGCCTCCGACAGGCAGCCGATGCTGCGAGTGTTCCGTTACCTTCCCAATGTGGCTTGCGCGTTGAGTTAGTTACCTTTCTCCTGTCTGAATTATCATGCAGAGCCTCTTGACCTCAGCTCGCTCCCATTATTCCGCCCCCAAAGAACGAATGTGCGCGCTGGGTGCCGACACCTCCCGCAAGACCAGCTGTCCTTACCTACATCCCGACGGCTCAGTCTGGCCACATATTCCTGCCGGCGGCCAGTTCTGCGAAGCTCTCATTCTTAGCAGACAAACAGACGGATACACGTCCAAGCATACGTTGGCGACTCGATATCGGTGAGGTGAAGCCATTGCCAAGCCCTGGAGTTAGATCCGGTGGCGTATAGCACCATACGGTAACTGCAGCGACCCAATCTGGCGGCGAAGGCAGCCTCAAACTCGATCTGCATGAGATGGACTTCTAGAAGGCCCCGCAAGGCTTCCCTGATACCAATTTTAACCGAGCCTGCACCTTGTGCACCCTCCGACTTAGCCCCGCCAGGCAACGTGTTTACACTGCACTCCCAAGAGGCTGCCAGCTTGGCGCCGTCGGCCGCCGTCTCCAGCTCTTTTGCTCTCACCAGTCGGGGGGTTGACAGTTACTAAGGCCAGCTAAAATTCGAATCCACCGCAATGGACAAGGCGTCGGGAGTTGGCGTGGGACCCTGGTGCTGGCTGGAGGACGGCTCCGATCTGGTGGTGGTGGCATCATGGTGGGTATCCCTGTCGTTCGAAACGGGGCGCCGGCTCAGCACAGCACATCACGAACGACAACGGGAGCTGGGCACATCGGATGATAGCACGGCCCGCTGAGGCTTCCGTAACAACTTCGGTCGGTATGAGCAGCTGCCGCGGTCGCTGATGTCGCGAGGCTGCAGTCCGGGGATGCTCTAGCCTGCCACACCGACGCTCCATTGAGACCGCGCCCAGCACCGTTTTCGGGCGGTTGGCAGAAAGCCAGGGTCAGATAGGGCAGGCGGTGAAGGTAGGGCGGATATCCTGCCGCGAGATCGGATGTGGGCATCGCATTTAGCGGACGGACCTCGAACGCCAAGGCTTAGAGGGGACACAACAGACCCAGTGATTTAAGCTTAAGTGCCTGCCAAGACTCCGACTTTTGGCTCGGAGGGCCAATAGGAAGGGCTGCTGGTACCCCATGTTTGGCGGGTGTTCCGCTTACTTTCGACATTTCGCCTTGAATTCCCCTCCTCTTCGCCTGGCTCTGCCCAACAATGCGATAAGGATTCTAGAAGCAATGCGGAAACACGATGAATCATCCTCGACGTCATCCGATAGGCCCGCCTGAGTATTGTCTCCTCCTGATGAGGTCGGGACGGAGAGCGCGCTCCGTTTCTGCTCCTCCACCTGTCGTCCGGAGAGACGAGCCCTGTAAAGGTTAGAAGCACGCCCCCAAAAATCACGAACTGGCCTAAAACGGAACGGCTCCTGTCCAGCCGGTCCTGCCCTAGCAGGCTTCTGTCAAGTCTCGGAAATATCAACAGCTCGCGGTTACTATTACCGAAGGATCTGAGCGCTATTACCGCACAGTAGTGGAATGAACTGAAAATCGACGTGGAACCGGCGCAACCATGTATGGCACCGCGGCGATGAGCTCCGCGGAGGGCGGCGGAGGCAGGGGTGGAAGAGGGGCAACTAGGGCTGGGTAGAGAGTGGAGTGGGGCTGCTACAATCCCAAGTGGACCGTGGAGTCTGGACGCCGTCGCTTCGCAGCACGCCATGGATGGAAAGCTCAACAAGCATTCAAGCGGCTCACGCTAAGCACGCCACTTCTGCCCCTCCCGCTCTCCCATAGGTGCTATGCCTCACGTTACACAACGTCGACGCCGAAAATCCGCCCGAACCCACCCAGTAGTTAACAGCCATCTGCGGTCGCAGGACTGCGCAATAGGTGCGTGACTTAGCACGCAGATACTCTACAGATACAATGGGTTGCATCCAATTACGTCCTGTAGGAGCAAGCTCCGGAGGACAGTTCCCTGACTGGTAAATGGATCAGAAGAGATTTAATTTGCCTTCCAGGCTCAAGACTGATTCGGCAATCCAATCCCGCTCTCTCCGCCATTATGCAAGCAGCGCTGCTCGCGGAGTTAATTCCAGATAGTAACTATGGTACTTCGACACGAGCTCAACAACAACAACCCACATACTCCGCCGTGGCACTCGCGGTGGGCCTCACGATATTGCTACTCTCTGCTGACATTTACGAGCTGACATTTTCAGCATCTTCCCCGGCCACGAAATGGGGTCGCGAGCACTCGCAGTGCTAGCGAGGGGCCGTTCAGCATGGAGCTTTCCGTCATGAAGTTCCCTGCTGGAAGGGATGTAGGCTGCTGCCGGCATCAGCATCGCTGCCTCGCTGTGGATGGCCATCCACGTAGCAAGTACGCGATACACAAAGCGTCAGGCGAGTCACTCATAAGCCTACCTAACCCACTAGTGATGTACTAGAGTACGGTGCGTCTCTCATAGCCACACCATGGTTCCTCTCATACGCACCGGCACTGTCGATGTGCCACGAGTTGCGCAGCCACACCCGCGATCTTCTTTACTCCTATCGGCCTCTCTTATCTCGTTCCCCGTCGCGGCACTTGCATCTGGCCACACGCTAAGGCAGTCGACACCGAGAGACCAGGTCTCCCGCGTCCAGTTGGCACTTGGCACACCCATTCAGCCCTCCTCGCTTAGCCCTCGGACATCGCTTGGCATCGCTGCTTTGCACCTTATCTCACCCCAACTTTCGAGCTTCTTTCTACTGATGTGATACAGGCGCACGGCAGCCTCCCTCATTCTGAGCATTGCCCGCTGCCACGAGGCAAGATCGGCGCTACACCATCTCGGTCATTTTGCCCAATCGAACTTTACCCATCCCCCTTCTCCTTTCCAAATACGGCAAAACTGTCCAGTTCAGGTCCCGAGTCACACGTATTTGGCCCACCTTTGCTAGCAGGCAGGCTTTGCTACCTCTCTCACCACCTTGGAAAGCGAGCAAAAGAGAACAAAGTGTTCCACGATGCCTGGGGCTGCCTGGGGCTGAAAATCGATATTTACCCCAATTATAGTGTGCACTACCAAATACGATGAGGATCTACGTAGCGTCACGCACTTCGAACCCGCTAGTGCAGCGTACAGAGGTTGTCCCTCTTACGTGCATCTCTCTACGAGCACTTAGCCATATCTGGAAGAGGGGAGACGCTGGCGAACACTCCCACGAGCCCCTCACTAGCGACCCCAATTCGCCGGCCGATAATGTGGTGGAGGTGGAGTAGGCGGGGGTGCTGTCTCGAACACGCCCTGTGGAGAACGAGCTCGAGTGAACGCAATTCTTGGCGGCTTGGCGCGGCTTGGCCTTAGCGGATCGTCAGGGTCTTGCTGGGCACGTGTGGGGGCGTGAGGCTGGGACGATCGTTTCTCCACCGGGCCTCGTTCCCATTCCCGAGCCCTGGACTCGGGTCGTAGCCACCAACAGTCATTTACTTGTACACAATCTTACGCGTAGCGATTTCGAGATTGCCACAGATGAAATGTTTCATTTGCTTCGAGGGGGAACAATCACGCTGCTTCTATCCGATCATCCCGAGCGGACCGTACCTGGACTATGACGTAGCCCTCGTCTGATTGTGTGATGCCGCTCCCCTGTCCCGCAATTCAGTTTGGCGGTCTTGCCACGGCGCCAAAGCCGATTCCCGAGCGCAATCCGGGATGGAACGGGAAGACGGGGACTGGGGTGCAAAACGGTGACCGTAGCCCCACATGTTCCGTTTCGATCGGTTCACTAATCTCAAACGGCCAATGGAAGCCTGAGCTCGCCAACAGCGACGAATTGCCTTCCCACATTCCATCTCGGAGAGGACCCCTGAGGTGTCTTCCAATCCAATCCCGGAGCGGGAGCCCACATTGGCCGCGGCTGTCCTTCACTTGCATTGCACCGACGGCAGACCCCAGGACACGTGCGTGACGAGTGAGATCTGTGGGCAAAGAGCGGAGGGGGAGCGGTGTGGCTAACAATTATTTGAGCCCCCCTTGCGTCCCCAGCACCCATTCGGCGACCAAGCGTCTGCGCAAGTGGCCTGATCATGTCGTCATGCCCTCCCTCCTGACAGTGGTGCCCTTCCCGTCCTCAGGGCCGCCACCAACTTTGTCGAATGGGTTTTCTATTTGTCCCGTAAGAATTCCCATCCGACAAATGATAAGCTACCCGCAGACCGAGCCTGAGCGATGTGTCCGCCGAGTACATGACGAATCACATCGTCAATATTCACTGCCCTCCGATTGAAGTGGGATGCCATTTCCTCCCGACCCGCGGAGCCAAATCATGTCACAAGCGTCTCGCTTGCTTTGAGAACCACGTTTCTCCCTAGCTGCTCACAATGGCATATGCCCGAGCCTCCGCGGGATATCTTCTCAACTGCCACCGGATGTAGCTGCCAGTCCGCCGAGCGCGATTGGCGTGCCGGTATTTCGAGATCTGGGCGAGCGGGGGATGAGCGCCGTGCGCCGTGCGATCAGGAAATTGGTTTCGGTAATGCCTGCAAGCCGGCTTCTGCTTGGGCAATACCGGGGGTAAACTTGATTCTCTTGCTGAGCGATATAGCTTGCTGATACCTCTGGCGAGCCTCCGCCGGGTTGCCGGACAAGTTGGCAATATCGGCGAGGTTGCAGAGAGAGACGGCGCACGCCTCGTCACATTCGCTGGTTCGCTGGTCGCCTTGCGGCTCGGTGGCGTGCTGGTTAGCATTCGCAGCCCAGCGATAGGCAGCTGCCAGGTAAGAGACTCTCCGCACCTCCGGCGTCGCCGAAACCTGCGGATCCAGCGGTTCCAACATGGCATCCACTGGAGACTCGCCAGCTTCCATAACCGGATGCTGGGCAAAGCATGTCGCAATGTTGTTCACTGTGATGTGTCCGGGGTCAGCATCATGGATAAACACAGTTTCTCGGGTTGTCGACGTCGCCAAACGGGCAGTTCAGCTACCCGGCTTCTTCGGCGAGCAACACATCATGGTTTCTCAACTTACTCAACACTGCGCTGTGGCACTGGTTGTTGCTAAGCCTGAGGGCCTGGAAAAACAGAGGAAGGGCGAGATGAAACTGTGACTTGGACTCGTAGCTGTGGCCAAGCGCTGCAGGATCAAGTCAGCAACATAGTCACGGGGATGCGGGCACGACGATCGGGATCCGACTCACATTCAAACGTTCCGCCGATTTCCTCGGCACTCATCCACTGTCCTTCACCATCCTTCACCCCTTCCGTCGTGCGCCTCTGCGATTCCTTGACCACAGTGTCGACGGCCCAGATAAGATGCTGATGAGCAAGATCGTTCTGCAACACATGTTCATCCGAATATAGATCAGCAAGCTTGACGCTGATAGCCACAGACTTCGCTAGAATCCTTGTTCGCTTTGCCCAAAGTCCCTCGGCCACATTCGGTTCTTCTCCCGCTGGCAAGGGCTCGCCTGTCTCCAGCCTCCGAGGGGTCAGGGGAATTTTCTCCGATGTCTTGTCTTGAACGGTCTTTTCCATGACCTCTACCCAGCGCTTGCAATCCGCTAGAAGCACCTCAAGAACCTTGGCCGCATTCTCGCGGTTGTGGATTTTCTCCAGCCACTGCGCTAGTTGGATCTTGATGCCCATGACATCATCAGAGAAAAAGTCCAGCTTCAACTCGTCACACAGATCTAGGGCTTGCTTGTAGTACTTGAGGGCTCGCTCAGGGTCAGGGGCATACGTGCTGTAGTAGATTGCCCTCCGCAGCGCCCTCGCAACCGGATCGGGGTATCGCGTGAACTGCTCCGCGTAAAAGTATGCGAAATAAAGGTATGTAATGAAACACGCAATCGCGGTGAGACATGCCAGGCTGGGTCATCGACAGTTAGCATTCTGATACCGTAGCTCGTTGCTTGGCACTAAACCTACATTCCGAGGGCAATGACCAGCTCCATGGGGTTTTGCCGGTAGAGCTTCCGCATCGTCTCTATTCGAAACGGCGCCCCTAGGCTCCTGAAACTTGCATACAACGCCCTCATCAGTACCCGCGTGATGGACTCGGGTGGTGGTGGTGGCTCGGAGCCTTTGTCGCCTGGGCGCTTCGGGTTTCGGTTGCCAGGCTTCCCCGTTGTAGACTGAAAGCGGCGCTGTTCGAGACATTGGTCACGTACGGAGATAGCGACGTGAGAGCTAATTTTGTGGTGGCGCAAGGCGAGTTGTAATGCAATTGCCGACGGCGGATTTCGCAGGATCTGTTGATGAAGTTGGAACTGTCGGAGAGGCCCTACCGGGAGGCGAAGTGCCGATGTAGCGGCGGCCATGATGGTGTTCCAGGCCCTGCCGTGTGGCAAGTAGCTTCGGCGGGTTCAATTGGGGTCGGTGGGTGATGGAAATGGCCGAGGGAGAGGATTTCGATGGACTTGAGATCTTGCTTGAGTACGCGTTTGGAAGCTTGGATAAAAAGCTTTGGAAGCTTTCTGAGCTGATTGGCCCACATATGACGTTTTCATGCCTCAGGCACGAAACGCCAAGACTAGCTGCAAGTCATCCCCAATCCCGAGGTTTCAGGCGATTGCGCGAGACAGGATCCATTCTTTCCGATTTCGCCTGAACAAAAGAGCTTCTTTGATTGACAACGTTGCTTCGTGCTCTGGACCTTTCACCCCATCTGCTCGAGGAAACTCCGGACCAAAAATCGTGCTTAGGTTCGTCGCGTAGCAGCTCAACAGCTCGCAGAAACCCTTGTGTTGATTGCCCCTCACTCAGTTCACCAAACACAACCCACCGTCACCATGACTGGCAAGTTTGAGCCCAAGGAGCCCGTCCAGCTGGCGCCGCCAAAGGATGACCCTATCTCTCTCGAGGAACTGGCACAGGCTACAGGTGCGCGCCATTTCTTCGTTATTTATCCGCAGATTGTCAACTTTTCAGTTAAAGGCTCATCTCATTCGCTCCTTATCATTTGCTCAAACCCCCATCCCCTGTACGATATAGTGTAAACTTAATGGCCGCGGTGTTCCTCTGCGTCAGGCTGGTTCCCTAGTTGCAGTTCGCAGCAGTCACAATTAGTCTCCTCACTCAGGACAGCTCTTCGGCTGAATAATGACGCTGACTGGCCCCCAGGACTTGATGGCGGAAAATGCTATGTCGCAATCAAGGTGCATTCGAGCGGCAAGTCCAGACCCCGGTGCCCAGAGTACTGACGGTGGCCTCCAGGGTATTGTATACGACGTCACTGGAAACAAGGCGTACCAGCCAGGCGGCTCTTACCACGGTGGGTGATCCTAAACCCTCTTATACCCTTCTCAAGCCATCTACGTGTTTTACCCGCCACCGTCCCCGCCGTACGGTAGCCAGTCAGATATTCAGTGCGGGTGTGACGGCTCGAAGTCTTGGATCGGGTTCGGCTGCGAGGGGACCGAATGCTCGGCACGTCTGTGTACAATCAGCGGTTACTAAATCTAACGCCACCATGCCGCAGTGTTCGCTGGGAAGGACGCTTCCGGGGCCCTCGCCAAGACTTCGACTAAGGAGGAGGACGTGACCTCTGAGTGGAAGCACCTGGGCGACAAGGAGAAGTCGACGCTGAATGACTGGGTGACCTTCTTCTCGAAGCGATACAACGTCGTGGGCAAGGTCAAGGATGCGACGAACTTTGACGAGTAAGCTGGGTGGAGAGCAAAGTATTGAGAGACGACGCCGTGATCAAACGGATGGTGAGAACATGTACTCGCGACTCGCCAGTGCGATGTGACGAAATGCAAACCATCTGTGCTTTCTATGCCTCTCTCTTCCTTTGACCATTATTGATGCTGCGATCTCCGAGCCGCCTCCACAAGTGGTCAGGATCGTCGGCAACATTGGAGCTGGTGTGATCGAAACGGCCCCAACAGGACGGTGGCTGGCTGGCTGACTACAGGCTCCGATGCCCTTCTGCAGTGTCGTGTGTTGCTCAGGGAGACCATCGACGGGGTTTGAATTGCCGACGCTGCTGTATTCGTCGCCGGGGTCGGTCCGAGATATTCTTTGTCTGTTTTGTGAGCGAAGCGGAGGAGATGGGAAGGGAGCACCAGGGGGGCAATTTGTAGGCCAGACTGGCCTTGTATACAGTCTGCCACGGACCGTCACGTTGAAAAGGGGGCACGGCGCTGCCGCTTGCTGATTGGGGTGTGTCAACGCCGAAGAGCGAGGATTACTGAACAACCCCGTGCTCTTGGCTGCCTGCGAACTGCCGTGACCCTTGAAAATTCTCAAGGGCGTTGGCGACGGTGTGGGGAACGGTGGGAGTACAAGAGGGCAGGATGTACACAGTTGTCGCTGAAGCTGTCGACCGTGCCATGCTTTGCGAGGAGGACCACTGGCTTTGTGCGGCAGGCGTGTAGCACCTCGCGTATCATCCACCAAGTGGTAAATTCACAAAAAGGTCGAGAAACGCTTGTGCGCCGTCAAGCAGTGTTGTACGGAGTGGGAAAAGGGCAGAAAGGGGAAGGCAGGTGTGTGGGTGACGGACACGGGGGGTGACAGTTCGCCAGCCGTCCGGGTCGCACCGTTTTCCCCAACGGCAGCGTAAGCGTCAACGCCAACCGTCGATCGTGTGCGTATGTGGTGTGTAGTGTCCGTGTACAGATTACTGACTGCACGTCTGTGTACAACATGGTTGTCAGGCAGGGGGGTGTGGTTGATCGCATCCATTCGGATGGCGGCATGAGCATGGGGGTGTCTGCTTGCTTGCTCGCCCGCCTGCCTGCCCGCCTTTCTGGGAGCAGGGACAACAGTCAGACATGCTGGCACTCCTAGGGCTGGGTTGGTTGGTTCAGGGGGGTGTGCGAATCTACAAGTACGAATCTCCTCCGGACCGGAGATTAGAATATCGTGGGCCTGAGGCAACCCCGAGGAGTTCCCGTACTGTCTCCGCGTCCGTCGCGAACAGGAACCTTGGTGGACACCTAGATGGTTTTATAAAGGGAAGGGTTATGCCAGGTCCCAGATGAGAAAATTCCCGCGAGGAGTTGCCAGCCGGGCCTAAAGGGGCGTGCTACGTTGGCGAGGGCACCGCACGGTAGTTTGTTTCCTACTCAAACCTGGGCCGGCAATGGGGGCGGGCCGTCGTGGGCGATTGTCGGAGAGGAAGAGAGGAGGAGCGGCGCTGCTCGGTGTTGGACGTCCAAAGGGGAAGGCCTGCTAGCGAGTTGAGCCTAGTTAGGACTACTTTCCCCTCTTCATCGTATGTTTCTTTGACCTAATACGGTAGAGGAGCAGCTGAGGCAGTCCGAAACGAGAAGCGGCTTACTCATGCCACGACGGGGGGCTCTGGGCTTGTTCCACACGTTTGACACTGGACTGGTTTGTATACTCCGAAGCAGGAGACAGAGTAGCTGTCAACGGACGGCCCGATGCTTCTGCGAAGGACGTGTGCGGTTGTACTGGCTGAAGTGTGTTCATTCGGCGTTTCATGCGTGAGCCACGCTAGCATTGCTGGCTAGTCGGCCACAGCATGGTTGCAACACCAGCTGGAATGACCTCACTTCTCATCGACAAGTCGTGCCACTGCTGTCGTTTGAGGGCTGCATCTCGTGACAGTTGTCATTGCTCGCTGGAGTTTCAGATATAAAAAACGGCTCTAGACGCCCTGATAGGCGGCGATACGATATTTCAGGGGCGGCTTTGAAGGGTTGGTGATATGTTCATTTGTGGTCATCTGCCTGACATCTGAGCTTTCCAAGATATGACTTGCCCGCGTATAAGACAAAGGAGACAAAATGTTTTCCCAAAGGCCCATATGCTAGCCATTGAGCCAGTAGACCAGCCAGCAGGAAAACGCAATGCAATGTGATGTACTGTGAGGTCAAGAATAGATAGGTATAGGCTCTACCACCCTCGGCGATCCGGATCAGAGAAGACAGTCGCGAGCGAAAAGCCACTTGATCCATGGAAGGCCTCATAATCCGTGTGCAGTTCAACATATGACCGGGCGTGTAAGTCTGCAGTCCAGCCACAGAGCACCAGGTATGCGTATGCGTTTCTCCAGGGCATCCAGTTTGTTCTAAGGGACTGTTAGCTTCGTTTGGGCGAGCTCCTGGAGAATATAACAAACCTTGAGAATCAGTGCCGCCGGTGCCTACCATAGTGGTGTCGCTCCTCTGCCCTGGCGCGTTCCTGGCAGCCATCACAGGCGTAGGCCTGGTCCCAGACATTCCGGAGCTTCTTGACGCCAAAGCATTGATGATTGGGATCGTTGCGTGCAAAGTGGCAGTAGGACTTGAGACGGAACGTCGAATGTCCGCAAGTAAAGACGAACTCCTCGAAGTCGCACATGGTCTTCGTCGTGGCACGGCGTCAGGGTGCGATGGAGGAGGGATAGCTCAAGGGTCAAAGGTCGTTTTCTATGTCAAGTCTTGTAGTCGCTCTCGAATCCTCTCGAGGACAGACTGAGCAACAGAGAGGAACGGAAGAGTTAGCAGGACTTCTCCTCAAAGCAAAGTGGCACATACCTAATGGGCTCAATGTCGGAGATTGCGTCGGATATCTGTTGGCGAGTTTCTGAGCAGGTTAAAGGCACAAAGATGACTGACAATGGTGGTATTACCCAGGAGCAGACATGAGGGGGATTTATATATTCGAAGACCTAAGACATCAGCTTATCTCAAGCACCTCCACAGTGAATAACGGAGTTGTTTCCATCTATGACGAACAGTCAACCGTCACAGCAGCAACTGCCAAACATCATTCTTACATGCCTCATGTCTCGCAGCGACCCGCAGCTGTGAATGCCTACTGTGCGATACTTGTCGCACACACGAACGACATGGTCCAGGCCCGGAAAATGGGCGCGGCGACGCCGCGAGTCCGTCTCGCTCAAAGTCGAGAGCCAAGGAGTGAGTGACTGATCACATCTTAGGCAAGCGAGCACCGACGGCGAGCATCTCAATGAGCGTGACTGGGCCATCGATAGATGCCATGTGAAGGAGCTTCTCCAATGGGGTCAGACGGAATGGGAAATCCGACGTCAGGAGGCTGAAGCAGTTTGCAAACAAACTGGGCCACAGAGCTAGTTGCATACTGACTGCACTGCATATGCCAATCTCGCAGCCATATCAAGCACACTGTGCGTGGACTTAGAAGCTTCCATAACCAAGTGTCGCTCGCTTGAACCAGGCGTACACGTGAACTACCGCCGCCCATCGTTTACAGAAAGCCAACAGAAACAGGCCGGACTTCTTTTCCCTCTCCCATACAACGTATATGGACAACCGTCGGTTCCCATGCACGTTCTATAAATGACGTTACAGGGGAGCATTGGGAACGTATATCCACAGCGCGCAGGGCTCCGGGAACGGACGCTGTGTTTTTAGTCGGCCCGCTTCGGGAGGCCCTCTGCAAGAACCGGCGACCGGCGCCGCGGCAGAGCCCGACGCAAACACTCTGCAGGCGCTTCCAACAGGATTGGCGCGTGTGGACAGAGCCGCGGTCTCGAGACAACACCTGTCTGTGTGGTAATGGGTTGACGGTGCCTACCAGGGTGTGAAGACGTTGAGAGCAACACTAGCACACGCAGAAGACTCTCTGCTTGGCTAGCAGTGAGACAGAGCAAACTTTCTCTTGTCATGGCTGCCAGAGGGGTGTGTGCGACAGCGGCGTCGCGCAGGCGAGTTGACACTTGTGCCAGTGTCTCTCTTGTACAACATTCATGGTTGCACAACGCAAGCTCATGCAGCTGGCCGCCAATCCTAAGAGCTGCAGAATCTTTTCCCTGAGGTTCAAGCTGTTCCTCGTCTCGTCAAGAACGGCATCTCCACCCGGGAATACGAGCATCAGCCCCGGGGGCTGGAGTTCGCCTTCCCGCTAACCCGGTTGAGGGATTGAGCATGCCGGAGAAGAGGGCTGTCACGGCACACCTCCCGGATCGAGGTGGGCCCAATCGGCCTGCTGCCACGTCAAGCAGCAGCCAAGCAAGCGTTCGAACGTCAAGTGGACGCTTTGAGACCCATCATCGAGATGATTCCCGCAGGATTAACTGCAAGAGCGCCGAAGTCGGTGGAATTACATCGCATCTTGATGCCCGTCGTCCGACGTTGTTGGCGGTTCGGTTGGTCTTGTGTAACCGCGGAAAGAGATGGGTCACGGCGTCGTTGTCAGGTTGATTGCATGAGACTTGATTGGCCCGTGCTGATAACAGTTCTTATCAGCACGTGACGAAGGTTTCTGGTGGGGACACAAACTGGACAGCTGCCCACAACGAGGGCCGCCTTCTCACCGAGATCCGTTGGACCAAATTTGGCACCCGGTGTTGTGATTGGTCAAACCCACAGTCACCGAAAACGCAGGCGGGAAAAGTGAGGCGGACAACCCGACAAGGCACTCGGTTGCCTGATTTCTGGCCGTGATGTGACAGAGCAGTGACTACCATTCCATCTCTCCGCTCTTCATTCACCCAAGCTGCCGCTGCACACTGGACTCGAACTCTGCTTGATCCGATACGAGTCCGACTCGCCCTCTTTTGCCTGCAGTCCTCATTCGCCGCCTCCATCATCCTGAGGTCTTGACTGCTGTTGGAAATGTCAGGTTAGGCAGTGGCAGGGCGCCATTTTCCCAATTCCAAGCCCACCGCCGCATCGGGCACCGCTTTGCGCCCTCGGTCGATTCATCTTTTCCACTCTCTGGTCGACGGCCTCGATATCTTCTGCAATTCAGGCCTACGGGGTGGTCATTGCCGGCTTGCTATTTGCCCGCGCTGGCAGCCAGTCCCCATCCCTGGCCACTGTCAGTGAGTGCCCGACTCTTCATCTCTACCGCCCTCTCGCTCCCGTCTCCCATCGCTCTCTTCCCTTTTTTTGCCAGGCCTTTCTCTTGCCGCCAAGGCCTATCGCTTGCTTCACCTTTGCCTCGTAGTTTGCCTCAAAGCGCCTGAGAGGCCTGCAGTTTTGACGTGATACTCAGCGGGCGACTTTACTGACGGCCCTTCAGAGAGCTGGTCTTCACCCTACACCGCCGACAGCCGCCGTGCTGAACTCACAACATGTCGGTTTGTCCGGTGCGCGAGGCTTGCTGGCGGCCGATGGCTAACACGCACCCGTAGCACCATGTCGCAACAAATGCGATACCCGCCGGGCGACCAGGGCTCGGTATGCTTTCTTTTCAGTATATGTCTCGTACCAGCCCCGTCTGATTATTGTCTAGTCCTTCAACATGACCAGTCATTCCGCCCCTAACGGTCTTGCTCCTGGGTCTCCAGACTCCTTCAGTATGGATACTCTTTCCAGGACGACAGATATTGAAGCTGCCTTTAGTTATGGGCTACCAGGTCACGTTCAAGATCAGTTTGGTGACTTCGCAGGTCTTGGTGCCACCAGCCACGGCCACCAGGGCCTGCCACAGGATTTTGGCCGGAATGGAGGTCTCCCGAACACCCTCCCTATCATCAACTTTATGCGCGACGACGCACCGTGGAATCCGCTCAGAGCCAACGCTGCCGTGGGTAGGCCAGGTGCATTGAAGTCCAGGAATCATGGAAGCTGCATGGAGTATCAGCATTACCCTGATTACCGTAACACGGCAGTCCCGTCGGAGTGCGAAGATTCTGGATACTACGGAAGCAGCATGGCAGGGAGCTTGACAAGGCCGGTAGATTCGGTCTATGGCGACCCGGACTGCAGCACCGAAACGGGGAGCTTTGTCCAGCCTTTCTCGGAGCTTCAACTTCAACCCCAGCACAGCCGAGGCCATGATAGCGTTTCCGTTGCCGGGGAGCATCGCCAGAGGGACCAGTGGAGCTCGCACCGCTCTCCAGCTAACCCAGACTCTGCTTCTCTGATCTGCCCAACATGCAAGGGTTCGGTCAAGACGAAAGCCGAGCTTAAGTATGTAATTTGTTTTGTTCAACCGTAGACACCCGCTTACACCAGTTTCTCAGTAAACACAAGCTGCGTCATGATAAGCCCTTCGTTTGCGACGTGCCTGGTTGCGCCCGTAAGCTGGGCTTCGGCACACAGAATGACCTCACTCGGCACCAGCAGTCAGTCCACTCCGCTGAGGGTATCAAGTACCGCTGTCATGAAGGACCGTGCAAGACTAAGCAGAAGAATTGGCCGAGAGCGGATAACTTTAAGCAGCACTTAAAGAGGGTGCATAGTCTACCCATCACATCTGACATGGATCTGAGCAGTTATGAGTATAAGTAAGTTTCTCCGTAAACATATCCTAGGATGGGCCGAATCTCACCCCCTTTAGACCCTCAAGAAACGCAGATTTGGCTTGCCTTGGCTCATCGGAAGCGCAAGTGGGCATGCCTACGCACCCGGACCACCTACCGGACCACCTATCTCCCAGCTGGATGGGGATGGATCAAAGCCATGAACCCTCCGGTCCTCCAAGCGGAGAGATCGGCTATGTCCAACTGGATCATCGTGTCCTGGATTTGCATAATTCACAACAGCCGGTCGATGACCATGGCCAATGCCTCCCGTTGGAGGTGGATGAGTCCGAGCATCGGACACGGCCTTCCTTGGATAATAGCCACCTCCAGCTGGGAATGCATTCGGCTCTTTCATATGGGAATCACCAGAGCCAGTCTCATGGTATTGGAGTAGCTGGCCCGGCTGGGTTCTACCAACACAGCCACATATGCGAGACTGATGTCTTGAGCCCCGCCGACCTAATGTCTTCAATAGGTCAAAGACAAGGTATAGATGGTCCAGTCGAGACAATGGCCACAGGAACAGATACCCGGTATGTACAAGGCGAGGATGAAAGCCAGGAGCAGCCGCAAGGAAAGGATGTCTCCCAAGACCAACCGGAAAAACCGCTGTCGGAAGAACCATTGGGACAGGATTCCACGGAGGAGGGTTGCTCTCGCGATACCGGCAAGTTAGCTCTTCTGGCAGAAGACGAATCTGAGGAATGCGACGAAGAAGCGGAAGGTACAGCCGCTGTGGATGATATGCCGTTTCATGAACTGGACAGCACACCCGATTCCAACGTTAAGGCGCCACATTCCCCATGTGCCATGGAGAAGCTGGTCTCATCCAAGATGCCATTGGTGAAGTCCTTGCTTGGGGATTCAGCCCTTGATGAGTCCGAGGCCAGCGCCCTGCTCAAGACGCTGAAGGACAATGGCATGTTGGACAAGATTATCATGAAGCTTGGATATCAAAAGGCAAAGGAAGAAGAGGCCGCAGCCCAAGAGGAGCCGCCGAAGCCACCGGTCCCCACCGAGAAAGATGGTGCCGATGTCCCTTGTCTGGAATGTCCAAAGAAGTTCAAGCGCCCCTGCGAACTCAAGTGCGTCACATCAGTCCCTGCGCTGATATCTGACCGGCAATACTGACCAGATGTAGGAAACACATGAAGCGCCACGAGAAGCCGTATGCCTGCACACATTCCGACTGCCAAAAGAAGTTCGGGAGTAAAAACGACTGGAAGCGCCACGAAAATAGTCAGCACATACAGCTCGAGTTCTGGAAATGCGCAGAGAAGCCTAGAGATGGCTCCTCCCCCTCTTCCGTGTGCGGCAGGATCTGCCACCGCCGGGAAACCTTCAAGAACCACCTGGAAAAGGACCACGGTATCGCCGACGATAAGACGATTGAGAAGCGGTGTACCGATTGCCGTAACGGCCGCAATTTCGAGTCCCGTTTCTGGTGCGGCTTCTGCAAGACGACTATCGAGTTTGGCAAGAACGGAGGGCTCGCCTGGTCGGAGCGATTCGACCACATCGACGCGCACTTCACAGGCAAGGACGGGCAGCCCAAGATGGATATCACGACCTGGAAGAGCATCGAGCTGGAGCCCCTCGAGACCTTTGAGGCCATCCTCCCACCGGAATCTCGGCCGGTGGCGCAGCGGGCCTCATCGAGCGCAAACGACGAGGCGGGCCAGAATTCCAACTCTCGCAAGCGCCGCTCAGACGGCAGCGCTTCTTCTCAAAGCAAGCGAGTTAAGAGCGGGAGCCGCAAGATTGACCCTCGCAAGGAAAATATGCTATGGACCTGTGTATGTTGCTCCTTTCTTCGTTCTATCTGTCTCCTGTCGCATGCTCCGACAACTAACCCCCTACAGTGCGACTGCAACAGCTACTGGAGCTATGAAATTACCACCAATTGCATGGAGTCTGGATGCCCGCACCAATTTTGCGATCGCTGTCGTGTGGATGTACAGCCCAAAGATGGGGCATGAAGGTGCCGTCGGAGACGGCCAACTACGGTGATGACATTATGAGATGGGATATTATGACCGATTACGCGCTCTGTACAACACATTTGATACCCTTCTTTTTTTTGAAAGGAAGCACGAGAGCCTACTACTGGCAGGCTCCCGCTACGGATTGGTTTACAACGTCTGGTTAATTTTGGATTAATGATGGGATGGATGCGGTTTCAGGTGTTGGCTTCTGCGTTTAAGGGGGCACCAACAGCGAAGCAACAGACGCAGGCTCGGCATTGGCGAGTCAACGAGCTGTACCTTGCGTGGACATGTGGATTTCTGCCGTGTGGACACGAGCGGCCCCCGCAGGCACACGGCGGCATGGATGGGATGAATCTTTGCGGATATTTTGGTTCTAGACCCTTTTTTCTCGTCTCTTTTAGTATGATGCGACTGTGATATATAGACATGACGACGCCGGACGGCGTCAAATTTACGAAACAATCCTGGCTTGAATGTGTAGCCGTCTTCAGCTCGGTCTTGGCAAAGTTGTCACGCCATGCCATGAAAGAGTGTGTGGATGGGGGCTGCTTTTCTTCCGCAGATGGGTGGTTATGAAGGCCGGCGCCAGCCAGGTCGACGAATCCGGGTGCGGCTGAAGATATTATTGCTCAGGGTTCTGCCGTAATGTACGCAGAGGGTTCGTAGGTACAAGCGAAAGATTCCGCTTGGGTTCGGCCGGGTATTCCAGGTTGGGGGGGATCAATAGAGTGCGTACGTTACGTTGGGGGATGGGGGATGGGATGACACAAGCAAATACAACACTCCAACTCTGGGTCGGCCAGATTGGTGTCCCGACAGTAGGTGTCGAGAGGCCGTCAATCGCTCGCGCCTCATGCCCGCATGCTGCTGCGATGTTTTTGAGTGACAAATCCTCGCGCAAGAAATGTGCTGCGATAATCTCGTTGCTCGATACAATGCGGCTCAAGCCAGCAAACCACACTCTTGCCACCACGTCATCGTCGAAAAATGGAAAGGAAGGCCGGAAGCGCAAGGCAGTAAGGCTAATCTCGGCCACTGTTATCACTCACAGTAGTGCACCCATGAAGAAGAGAAAGGCGTTCGCCAATAGCATGTCATAACGGTAGGCAAGTGTCGTGCTGGAGGGGTCGCAGTGTGGTTTGGTTCGGTAGAACGAGGGGCTGGCAAATGCAGTGAGGCCCCGCTGCCGGCCGACCTGTCCCGAGCCATTCTACACCGTTCAAACAAGCGCGATCGAACTTGGGCAGTCTGTACTCGGTCGGCTCCACGCAAGGCCCTGTTCTTTTCTTCCTTCTCTCAGGTGCCGGCCGAGGCCGGCGGGGAGTGAGACCGGGACCATGTTTCTTGTTCTCCATTGTCATCGCCTTGGCTTGTCAACTTTGAACAGGGGTTAACGGGGCCGCGAGGGGGGGCTTGCTTGGTCGTATTTCTAGCTGAGGCGCTGCGGCGTTCAGTGACGGGCTTTGTCGTTAGCGCCCCTGGTTCTTGGATCTCAGCAGACTATTGTCTCTTGGCCTATGTTTGGCCAGAAACAATCCGGGAGATGACAAAGGCGAAGCAAGATGTTCCACGTCGTGGAAGGTTTGAGCGATAGCCAACAGCGCCGGCCGGGAGTCTCGGGACAGCGCGGCAGGCAAGAAGAGTTGCGTTGTTGGAAACCCAACCTCACGCGAGATATCACGAGCACATACGCTGGAGACCGCAATTGCCGGTCCCTTTCCACAAGACGATCGGAGGCCCGCTGCTGCCTAGACGGCAAGAGGGCAAAAGTCCACACACGTAGGGTCGTTTAAACTGCCTCACTGCATTGACGGCCGTTTCGGAGCCACAGGATGACGGATGGGGGGTAAGGCAGCGGCGCTATCTTGGTCGCCTCACCAGCAGCCAATGAACAGCGTGCTGACCATCCATCCTTAGGTGGCTCACCGAACAAGGTAAGTGGAAAGAATGAAGAGCAGAGCTTCGATGGAAGAAAGGTGCACTGCCACAACCCGTCGCCATTAGGGCCTCAAAAACAGCCTAAAGGTGGAGAAGCTAGGGCCGACGACATGCACATCCGCCTGTAACGCAGCTGAGTACTTACCGACAGTCCATTGGGATGTCTTGCATTGGGGCCCGTTCGGCCATCTCGACGTCTGTGGCTTCGGTCGCCTAGGTGGTTTACCGCGTCCCCGCAATTTAAACACCTGCCGAAGTGAACAGCGGGCCTGACGACCATCTGGTGGGGAGTATTCGGTGACAAGAATGGGAAGCGCAGTAACGTCAGTATAGGCATCAGGTGAAATGACCCGACCGCGAACGCAAGCGGGCCAGCAGCCACGCATTGGTTGGCAGCCCAAAATCCCAAATCCACGGTAATGAGCGCGGCAGCACTTGCCTGTGTCGTGAGCCCAGAGACCGAAACACAGGCGGGTTGCATGGGGGGGCCGCCGGGCTGCACCTGATCATGAAAACAGAAATAGCCGCGGGTGTCATTTCACGATCTCAGCTCCCGGATTTATTGGCCGCAAGCTGCTGACTTCGAGGGAGGATCGGGAATGGGAAAAGTGCTAGCGATCGTCGCAGGCCCCCCTTTCATCACCCTCGCTGCAACATGGGGGCGGTGGGAGAATTTGGGTGTGTTGAAGGTTGCGAATCATGATGCCGCTATTCTGCGCTGCAACGAGACAGGACGATGTGCCTCTGCAAGTCGAAATTGCCGTCTTGCACAAGAGGTTGGAACACGAAGTCGTGTCATATCGTCATGTCCAGCTCCACAGTGCGTCTGTTCGATGCACCTTCGGGCTATCTTTGTGTCCTTTCAGGGCGGAAGTTTAGGGACAAGGAACATGCCGTCAGGATCCATCCACAATTCGTACCAAGCCGCGGGGATTCCACATCCCTGGCGTCCGCGCGGGAAGCACCGCTCGCCAACTCCACACCTCCGCTTCGAGGGTCGGGGTTTTGATGAGTGGACGTGGCAGGCATGGCACGCCCAATCGCCGGTTGGATGTCGCTGAATGGTCTGCTGGCCGTTGTCAAGCGCGGACGATTCACTCTGGCCGGGCGACATGCAGAGAACCCCACTTGAAAAGGCTAGCCAGTCCTCTGTCCTTGTTACCCGTGCCTCGAAATCTCCCATGCAAATGCCGCTCATCAATCTCTTGTTGGCTTACAGGAAATTCGCGTGACGAAGTTCAAGAAGCGAGCTAATGTAGGACGCCAAGCATTTCGCGACCAAGGGCAGCGGGGTGACAAGGGAGGGTGGCTGGATTCGATCTTCAATGGCTTGGCTAGCCCGCGAGAGGCTCCAAATCTGCCTGGCACTGGAAGTCACTGGTATCGCTGTGCAGAAGGAGGGGTTATGGCCGGCATAGGCGCCTTGTTGTCGCTCGTGAGAACGCCTATTCGACTCGACGGACCGCTTTGGGCGCCGTCATCCATTGACATGGTGGCGGGCCAGAACATCTAACGAAACCCGGACGGGTCAGATTAGGTCTGGCCGCGAAACCATTGCTTTTTTCGACGCCACGCCGTGGGTGATCGCGTGTAGACTCGTAGAGGGCGTACCTGCGCAGAGGAAGAGCGTCTGGAGCCGCGAGCTGAAGCTGAATGCAACACGACCTGCGACGGCTGATGAGCTCAGGTGGCGAGCGAGGGGTCTGTGGGTTGACAGCCACAGGGAGGGCATTGATTGCACTCGCCGTGTCTATTCTGCAATTATCAGGGTGTAATTTGTATTGTAATATGTACGGCACTTGTGCATTGTTTCGCGTCAGATCGTGGGGCTGCGGAAGCCAATGAAAGGGCGGGCGTTGGGTGCTGGCGGATGCAAAGTGGGCGCGAAAAAAGTCCTCCGCTGTCGCGTTCGTTCGCAATCTCAGAGCAGAGCCGCAACCTAACCCTCTCCAGCTACTGCGTAGGTGTCCAGGGCGGTGCCGCGGTGCCGCGCTGGTCGATGGGCGCATCCTCCCTGGCCCAGCCATTCCCCCTTCCCTGCCGCCATTCTCACGGTGGGTTACCGATCGCCAGAAGGGGTCTTATTGAACCAGGTGGGGTAATTTGGCGAAACGGACGACCCTGCGGGCACGCCAGACAGGAACAACGCCAGTGATAGCTGCCAAAAGTAGTGGTGGGCCGCGGTCAATCAATCACGAAACCCTCGAGCTTCTCGTCCACGGTGACAGGTCACTTCTGGTCGAAGCGCGGTGTGGTACTCACATGGGCTCACTACAGGGCACTAAACACTCTATCAGAGGGGTCGTCTACACTGGAGTACAGAGCGGGTCAGGGATGGGGAGGGCCGGGAAAGGGGATGGTTACGGTGAAAATGGGGGGTGACCTCACGACGACGGGCTCCTTGCTGGCGCTGGTGCAGTGAAGAGGCGCAAGCTGCAGGCCGCAGGCCACTCACACACCCCCCATCACTCTCGATTCGCCCGTCTCCGCGATCAATCAAATCAACCCATGCACGCACCAAGCCAGGGGTCATGCAGCCACAGAGTGGTGCTCTAGTCGGAAAGCGGTTAGAGCGAGGAAGAAGCAACATCAGGTGTGGTCACAGCCCTGGTTGTACACATTTGCGGTGGAACGCTGCAAACGGGTACATCTTGAGGCTCTGCTGCTCCAAAAGTCGGGGTTTCTTGCTCTCCCCCTTCTCCAACCAGCGCACTCCAGCGAGAAACAGCACCGCAGCCTGTGGCAGTGGCCCGCACCGCACCTCAACATGCTGCCCTCGGGGCCACCTCCGCCAGAGCTTGCCTGCCCTGACCACACCACGACCTGAGAGGAGCCCCAGGATGGCCGGGATGAGGTGGTTAGTGTACGGATTACCTATCTCCCGTCTGTTCGCAGCACGGGACGTGTGTATACCTGCCATGCTGCCCAGGCAGGTACCTGCCCACTGCGTCCGACCGGCGCGGTACGTACCGCTAACTGCGGTACCCACGGAGCATAGATGAGGTGGAGGACTCTGTTGTACATCCAACCAGCCCAAACATGGAACTGTCCGTTGCTCTTGCCCGCGCTCGCATTTATCACTCCGTGGCTCGCCCTCGAGTCCCGACTGTCGAGTCTGTCCCCGAATCTGCCCAGCTGCATCGCCACCACATTCCCATCCATGCTCCACCGCATCCACACCCGCTTCAGCATCTGCATCCCACAGCTGCCAACCATCTTGCGCGGTAGCTTATCCCGTCTGCTCTCGCTAAACCCCTGCCATTGCCATTGATGCTCGCTCGAGACCGGAGCGGGTGAGCCTCAGGTGCCTGCTACCTCCTACCTACCTAGGTATATATCCGCTCGTTGCCGCAGCCTTGCTTGCCCACCTTGTGGTTGTATTTTTGTGTTTGTGATCGCTGCAAGCACCGATCTATCCTACCTACACGCGCGCAAACATACGCACATACATACAAACCCTCCCCGTCTCGGACAACCACAAGGCTCAGAAAGCACCCCGACTGTCATAATCGGTTGTGCCCCTTCGCGGACCTCGCCAGAATGACACATTCCTATCCGTGGGGCGATCACTATGCTCCCGAAGACACAATGAGCTACGACGGCATCCTCATGGACAACGGCATGCATCAAAGCGCCTCGCCTTCAGCCCATTACTTCGGCAACTTCGCCTATCCGGTCCAGGACTACCTCAAGGACAGCCAGAGGACCGGCGCCATCTTCAACGCCGCCGAGTACCAAGCCCGCCCAACAGTCGGCATCACCCCCGTCCACCGCCCGCCCCAGGCTCGCTTTGCCAGCCCCGTGTCCTCGAGCGAGCCATCGTCGGCATCGGGCAGCGCCCACAGCCCCCCAGCCGACACCGACTACCCCAGCTCGCCGCACGAGGAGGCCCTGATCGTGCCGCTGATGCGCCAGGATCCCTACAACACTCTGTGGAGTTTACCCGAACACAGCCTCCAGTTCGGAAAGATGTTTCCGGATGCCTATGTGAACCCCGTCGAGGTCAACAGTCAACAGCCGGACTTTGGCGACAACGAGAGCGACACCTTCAGCTTCGACGGTCACTTCACGCGCACACGGAGCTGGGAGAGCTACTCCGCCCCTAGCCAGTGCGGAACCGAGCCGATGTCCTACCCGCGGACGGCATCTATTACCGACATGCCCAACAAGCGGATGTCGAGCCCCGAAGACAGTCAGCCTCTCATCAAGGATGAGATCGAGGCAGCGAACCACTACCCGGAGTCGCCGCTTGGTGGTGACTCCGACGATGAGCAAGCAGTCCTGCCGTCATCGCCCAAGCGCAAGGCCGAAAACGACGAGGAGTGGAAGCCAAGCAAGAAGGTCAAGTCCGGCTCTGGTCGGTCGGCAACTCGTCCTCGATCCAGGTCCGCAAAGTCAGCACCTGAATCATCACCACAACACAAGAAGCGCGGTAGCAAGTCCAATCCCGAGCCGTCGCCGAAAACAAACCAGCCTGTGGCGGCTCGACGCCTACCACCGCAATTCAACAATGCCCCTAAGAACCCCCTTTTCTGTCGTGAGCAAGGCTGCTCGAACGCGAAGCCCTACGCAGACAAGGCGTCGCTCGACGCGCACACCAAGAAGAAGCACACGCGTCCCTACATCTGCGTCTTCCACTTTGCGGGCTGCGAATCGACTTTCGCAAGCAAGAATGAATGGAAGCGCCATGTCAACTCGCAGCACATCCTCCTGAACTACTGGCTTTGTCAGGAAGACGAGTGTTCCAAGACCTGTAACGGACCCTCGCCCGTGCCAACCAACTCGACCGCTTCTCGGGGTTCGCCCTCTTCCAGCAAGTCGAAGTCGCCCAACGCCCCGAAAGGGGTAGCAAGGGACAACATCCCCAATGGTGCCATCTTCAACCGCAAGGACCTCTACACACAGCACATGCGCCGCATGCATATGCCCGACTCCCTCAAGAAGAAGATTAGCGCGTCTGGGAATGGCAAGAAGGCCGGCACAGTCACCAACGCCAATACAACTGCCGCCCAGGAATGGGAGGATGCACTTCGTCGCTTCCAGGAGCGCGCCATCAAGGAGCGATGCAGACTCCCCGAGGCCATGGCCTGCCCGGCTCAGGGGTGCAACACCGAGTTCAACGGCCCTGAGGCATGGGACCAGCGCATGGAACATGTCGCAAGACACCTTGATGCCGCGTCGCAAGGGCGAGAGCCAAGCGTGGTATTTGGCGGAGAGCATGACGAGTGCCTAACAGAGTGGGCCGGGCAGGAGGAGGTTGCTATTATCATGAGCGCGGGTGATGGGTGGGTGCTAGCGAAGGGCAATACTCAGACCACACAAGGGAAGGGCAAAGGTGAAAAGGGGGACGTGTTGATAGTCTCGCCAAAGGGCAATAATAAGTCAAAGGCCATGCCGGAGGTGGTCGATGAGATTGTGGTTGGAGATGAGGATGACGGCGACTTGGACGCCGAAGGCGAGCCGGATATTTGAGTGAACTTGGATAGGTACAGTGATGATAGATGGACCCGGTGCTTTGGTTTTGGATTTGCACTGGATTTACTTTTCCTTGGAGCGGGATGATACCATAATGCCATGACCACGAACATGTCAAGCCGAGCAGATTTGGCTTTTGAGATACCTAGTTTCTATTTTATTCAGGTGCGCCAGAGAAAATTATAATGTCTTTAGCATACAGCCAGCTTCGCGGGCAATGATTGTCATGATGCCGATGACAATAATGACAGAGGAAGCCGCACCAAGAGCTAGCATTGGTCAAAAATAATACAGGACAGCATAACATTGCATAATTATTTGTCGGCATATGATTGGGAGTTAGTTAGTGTCTGTCTGTGTGAAAAAAGGGGCTCCGAAGCGAACTGTTGGTCGCTATGCCGTAACGTTGCCGCCAGCCAACCTACCTATCCCCAACAGTTGATGAAAGTGCAGAATGCACATGCCATTTTGATGGTCCATAGACATCTGTCTCTAGCTCTAACGAGCTAACTACGCATGCGCGGGTCTCAGGTTGCTTGGTTCGCTGCAGGTTCCCATCCTGCTGCGACTACGCTACTGCTGCGACTGCAGTTGCTGGTGCTGGTGCTATGTGGTGGTGGCTTGTTGCCGGCCGGAGCCACAGCGTCTATGGGTTGCTGTAGAGTACTTGCGGTGGACGTCGCCCACCCAATCGTGGCCATGGAGATTTGATTTGCGTCTGTCTATGGTTTGTTTTTGCAGTGCTGCATGCGACTTGCATGGTGTTTTCCGGCCGCCCGGTTGCCTTGCTTCGTGCGATGATGAGCTGAGCTCCGCTCCGCCTACCTGCCTACTTCTCTCCGTGGGAATGGGATTTGATCCCGTCGATGGGTTGGCTGGTGGCTCGTTATCTGGGCGTGTGCCTCTGTCGGTGTCAGTCTGCCTCTCCGTCGCACTACTACTGTACGGAGGTATGTAGGACGCAATCCCGTAGCACGCAGTGGTGTCCCGCATGGGTGGCGTTTTTTGGGGGGGCATCCATCTCGAGGTCGGGAGGATGGATGATCACTGGGGGTGGCTTGTTCTCATCGGAATTCCCCGCCCTGCCTGCCCACGGGGGTGGGTCGTGGGCGGACAAAGAAATGCAATGTGATGTCCTGCTGTGTGATGCGGCGAGGCAAGCTGAGACGCGGGCTTGTTGGGGGGATCAGATCATCGGCCGTTGTTGTTACGGTGTTTGTATGACACAACGGCAATATGGACTACTCACACACATTAACAATATTGCCGCGTGTTTGCGAGGAAGGGGTCAAACCTGAGGAGTGGTGCCAGTGACTGACTCATTCGAGGGTAGTCCGTAGGGAAAAAAGCAAAGCAATGATCGTGAGCGGTGGGCGAGCCCATCCAGCCAGCGGCTGGGTTGTGCCCCGGTTTGCACCCACATCAAAGAAGGAAGAACGAACGATGGCGCTACCCCCAAGAGTTGACCGCGTTTCCCTTCGCAGGGACTGATCGCCCAACCCCAGATTTACAATAGCCCTAACGGGATGATGTTCTGCCAAGGGTGACGAGGGTGAGTTGAATCTGGAGCAACGGGCCAATTGGTGGCAGGTGGGAGGTCGGTTGTCGTGGTGGCTTGACCGGAGGCCTGCGAGCGGATTGGGCAATTGGTCCAATGAACAGGGCTCGAACCCGGCGTCACTGAATGGGCGCATTGAAGGGCAGTTAGGGGCGGTGAGGGGAGCCGCCCGTCTTACTCAATCAAAACAGCTCGATCGGGACCTGGCTGCCGACGACGGGACAATAATATTGACGGGCCGTGCTAATAAGGTCGAGTAAATTGGTTCATTGGAAGAAAGGACCCATGGATGTAGTTGGGCCGCGCCGCGCCGTGTCGCGCCCCGTAGGGAGGAGTGTTAGATGAGCAAAGTACAGATCGGTACATCGACCGTCGGTACGGATGGCGGTACTTGTGTCGATGTCTTCCGATCCTTCCGTCTCCCCTCCACCTCGCCCACCCACTCACCTGTCGAACTCGGTGGACTGTGGTATGGACTGTGGACTGCCGAGCGGCCACGCGGGGGTCGCTCACCCACGCGGACCACCCCTCAGTCCCCGCGCCCCATCCCGCAATCTTCGGCGCCTTGACACCTCGGTGCCCAAGGTGAAGCTGAGGGTGTGATGGCTGCTGCCCAACCCGACGGGACAAGAAACCGACCTTGGGTACGGAGTAGCATTCGTCAGCTGAGAGGAGGGTCCCTGAGCGCAATCTGCCACAGTGGAAGTCGCCTGGAATTTCACGTCCGTAGTTGGATTGACGCGGCGGTGACAAATGTCGCCCACCGTCACACAGCGTCCCGGATGTGGAGTCCCCATTTCGACACAGCGTGAACACTCAAGGGTTCGTCCATCTTATGCCGCCGCCCTTGGTTTGGTGGTCCTCCTCCAGGGAGTTGTGACCTTTGGAAACTGTCTGCCTGACGCGGCCGTTGTACGGCGTGCAGAGGAAAATCGGGATGGTCGTGCTGTGCCTGTTCACCTCACACAGTACAAACACAATGGAAGCACGGGGAAAAGCTTGTGCTTGGCCCCGGCTCCTCAAGTTCCTATCGTTCCTTCCTCCCCAATGGAAAGGGGCTCATCACTCGGCCCGCTCTTCCGTGGTACAACAAACAAGCCAAAGCCGGACGGATTTCCAAACCCCTTCCAAAATTCCATGCGCATGCATGGCTGAGAGTCCCAGCTTCCCCTTCGTTTTTCTCGCTTCTATCCTACAGCAACCCGTGTGCCGAGCGTGGGATATGACTCTTCCTGGGGACGGGAATGCTGTCCTATCTCGCTCGCCCGTCCCAGCCAGCGGGCGGCAGCTGGATTCTCGTTGATCGGTTTGCTTCTCCGCTGGGGCTAGTGGGGGGGCTCAAGACGATGCGCCCGTTCAGCTCTGCAACGGCGACACGGATATGGAGATTTGGCTCTAATAATCCGTGAGCAAATCATGCATCGAGATGCACAGAAGTGAGGCTGGGGTCGTGTCTGCCTCTGCGGATGCACGCTAATGCTTCCCATTGGTTCCGCTGAGGCATACCCGGAGACGTGCAACCCAACGGCAGTGGTCCGGTGTTTCGGCCACGCTTGCTCGGCAGCCCGGGGTGGCGAAGTGCCTATTTACCGTGCGCCAATGTGTTGCCCGCATCCCATGGCCGAATATGAAACCGATGTGCACTTCTATCCCCAAGGTGGGTGCTCGCTAGTTGCAGCGAATGAACTCAGGGGCTGTAACCCTATTATCCTACCGAGCCATCAAGATGGTTGCCCTGGACGGCAGCGGACTAATCTCTGCAGGAGGAGGCGGGTGTTATTTACAGCCCCTGAACTCGAAGGACCGCCCGACTAGAAGTACCTAATCAACCACTGCCAGAGCCTCTTCCTGCACACGATCTTGACTCTCTCACACACCCATGACCACCTGCACAAGGGTTCACGGTAGGTACAGTACAAACGAATCTCCTGCAATGAGGCTCCCAATGATACAGTCTCGATCCTCTTTGTTTGGAACCCTCATATGAGTACCAGCAGACGGGAAGCTGCCCGTCAACAGACAAAACTCACAAAGGACTGATCATCCTAGCAAATACAAGAGGTTCTCTTTCTGTCCAGCCAGTCTGCCCACAGGAAAAACTGCCCAGAGCATTCCATGCCTCCTCAATATCGGCTATCACACCGTCTAGAACCATACTTGATTCTTGGCAGTCGCCGCTTAGGCTCTCAACGCCAGTCAGTGTGTTTTGTTGCCTCGCCGGGGTCATTACCATATAGATAGCAGTGTGTAGGTAGGCAAGTTCATGTTACATCTCACTGTCTAGGATTGAGTGCCCTATCTTAAATATCTTGAATAAACATGTCGTTATACAGGACAGAGTAGCAACTATGCTAGGCTCTGGAACATCCTCAAATGTTGTCAACCAAATGTACATGACAATAGATGATAAGCTTCTAGAATATGGTAGGAAACATGCCGGTGACGGATCTGTAGTAAACATTGCTGAGCATATCGTGATAAACGTCCAAGCCTCAGCTCCACAGATTCTCACCCGTGAATCACCAAGTCACAACTAGTAAGTGGTTGTTTATGCAAAATCGGAAAAGCTGAGTGCTCGAGGTCACTGTAGTCCCATTTGAACCTGGCTTTGTTGATGAACTGAGCTGTGAAGCTGACGACAACCTAAAGACAACCTGGTTCTCACTACATTCGATGAAGCATTTGGGATAAATTAGACACACTCCTATATGCTAGCATCATATCCACCAAGGCTGGAGATAAGTAACCTCTAAGCATCAGCATCGCTTCACCTCTGACCCGGGCTAACACCATTTGTTCTGGGCCTGGTTTGCATTGAGTGCAGACCTAAGAATTTCATCTCATCTTTTGTTGTCCTTGAGCCTTGGTGCTGTAGCTCTGCTCCCAGTCCCCTCCAGCTCACGTTGCAGAGAAGATACCATCGACCTCCTAACGAAGGCCAACAGCAAGTCGCATTATAACAACAACCTATAGAGAAGCATCGGCGGGGGCGAGGGGCAGCCCGGAGGACAATCCGCACGGGACAACGCCGTCAAGCCGCAAGACAGGACGCAGAACACCAACCCAACCGCAGCCTCGAACACCGTGGGCTCCAAAACAAATCCGCCTCTTTCCCAAGCGCCAACTCTTTTTGAGGCGCAACCCAATTTTTCCTACCACGACCAATTCCTCGATCCTAACCAACACCTCTCCCCATTTAGACACATACTACACGCCAAAGCCCAGGCTGGGCTCTCGATACCCGTGATAGCTCACGAGCAAGCGTCACCATGGCGAGTCCGCGGCCCAATTTCCTCACCCCCGAGGGAGGTTCGCCGGTTCCCTCCGAGGGCCGCATCCTCGATCGGAAGATGGAGTCGCGAGGACTCTCCACCAGCTTTTCATCGAATCTCGCGCGAAAGCGGCCTTCGCCAAAAAAGACGACACCGTCTTCTGGAAAGTCGGTGCGGGAGATGGCCAACTTCTTCGAGAAGGGTAAGGGTCCAGAGAGCATCAGTAGCGGCAGAAGCGCTCGAAATGTCGAGATACCGGCGCAGAAGCGCGATGTGAGTGCTGAAAGCACTGCGGCAACCGCAGGTAGCGGTATAACGGATGCGACCGATGAGACCGACGAGACCGACGAGACGAAAGACACGGATGCGCGGACTGGCGTGTTGACCTGGGCAGGTTCCAGTTCTTTCAAAAGTAGCACCCCTCCGCGTTCACCTGATCTTGAGCGGGTATTCCCGCGCCGTGTGTTATTCGCTCCTCGCCCAATTGTCGTTGCTTCTCGGTCTCGGGATGAGCACCAGGCCGAAGAGAATTCACTTACCCTGCTGAACTACAAGGCGTACTTCAAAAATCGCCCGCTGGGAAGATGCCTCGACCACCTTGACAAGCAAGCAGCCGAGCCAGCCAAAGACCGCGCTGCGCCACCAGCAGAAAAGAAACCAGACCCGAAGACGAAAAAGAAGAAAACAAAGTACCACCTGACCAGCTCGGCTACTCTTCAGATGATCATGGCGGCTTCTTCTCCAGTTGAGCGACTCGATAAACTCATGGAGTCGCTCCAAGCCCTGGATCTGGAAGCAAGTTATGACAAAGCCGAAGCCAAAGCCGACGCCGAAGTCAAAGTCGAAGCAGAAGCAGAATACACAGAGGAGGAGACTTTGAAACCGTCAAATCCCGAGATTCGGGAAGGGAGGCGCGACGCCGGAGCGGTCAACGCATTCTAGGACAATGTGCGAAGCCAGCTGTGGATCGAGGATGACGAGATATACGGAAATCACAACCAAGCAGAGAGGGAAAGCCGACGAAACCTGCATACGCAGGAGGGAGAGGCAGATCAGAGAAGCACAATTGAGGGCTCAACTTTGTTGCCCTCGCTCGTCCTGCCACTTTCGTCGAGCGGCCCGAGACTTCCATCCCCTCCTGTACCCAGCCGTCCGCCTCCGTCACCGCCCCTCTTCACCACGCATCGTCGACACTCGCCGAACCAGCCCAGCGAGCCCTTTCCAGAGCTGGGAAGATTCTCAGCCCAGGTGTCGCAGCTGAACATGTATGCCGCATTGGCTCATGCCCCAGAGATGTGTCCACCGTCCACCTTCAATGACAACGACATGTTTCCCGAGCCCGAGCTTCCGCAGATGCAGTACGACCAGCACCGGAGCTCGTCGCCAATGACAACCGAGACCTCCAAAGACGGTTGTTTCTCCCTCAGCCAGTTCGGCCATGACGGCTCAGCCACCTACAGCAACAGCAGCACCCGGGCCAAGAGCTCTGACACGACCAGAACCCAGTGGCCGTCGGTTCTCCCTGAGACACCGCCCGACGTGCTCGGCCGCCATGGGCGCGCTCAGCACTCCTCTTCTTCCTATTACTCGCCCTCGCCCCTCGGGGCCGTAAGCAACTGTTCATCCGATCGCAAGACGTCCAATGCCTCACGGCGAACCAATGCAGGTACGCCTAATCCGCGGCGCATGACGATGGAGGAGAAGATGTCCGAAATTGACGTCTATCTAGGTCTAGATAGAAACAGTGGGAACACAGCCGCCTCCGGCAAGAAAATCGGAAGGCACGCTGCTGTCGCGGCGACAGGACGAAGGGTTGCCCGATCTGGCATCAGCACCGTCGCCAACGCCGTCCACCGCGCCATCGAGCGTGTAGATCATATGCTGGCTGAGAAACGGGCATCGTCATCGTCGTCGTCGGCGGCGGGCAGCGGCGGGAATGAGGCTAGGGCCAAGAGAGGTTTGCGGTAGGGGATTGGTTCTATCGAGGAGGCGGAGGACAGAATATTATCACCTGTGGCTTGGCTTGCTTCATTTTGGTATCTGGCCGTTTTGATGTGGACGGCTGGAATGTTGTACATACAAATTCGGATATTTGCACAAGCCCCTTTCCTTTGTGGTAACACAGGGTCACCAGGCAACGTCCTGATTGGCGCTGTCTTGGCCTCTTCGAAAAGGGGTTGCGGCACAGCGCGTTGGCAGTGGAATGGAAGTTATGCCCCGTTCGGGCTTCTCAAGCGAAGTTGCTCGTAGTCCTCATCCGTGCCTCCGGTGATGCTAGGTAGGATTGCTTGTGGGTAACCTCCATCGCAGGATTCGGAAGCGCTAATGATAAGCAACAAAAGACGCGGTGGAGCAAGTTACTTCGAAAGCGCGAAATTAAATGCATGACCAACTGCGATGTGAGGGCTGAGGAGTCATGGACGACGTTGAGTCAGTCACCACATGACTCCTGTCGTTTGCCCTGACTCTCAACCTTTGCTGGCAGGTTCGAGGCTGGATACTGATACGAAGAGTCCATTCCCGACCCTGCGTGGAAGGAGCGAAGTGCAAACCGTTACCGGAAGTGCCGAAAGGGAAGGTCTAGTGTAGGGCGCTTCACCGTTGGAAAACCGATCAGGGATACTACATCACAACGGGTACTGGGAGCGTTGCACAGATTGGTTCGGAGACGTTATTCTGAGATTTTTCTTACTCTAGCTCACTCAGCTGCTGCATCAGTCCCAGAAAAGAACAACACAACAAATTTCCCCTCACTATCGAAAAGCTAGTAGGGGCATTAGCTGGCATTTTCTCTGGGCATTTTTTCACGCGTTCACCTGCCGTGCTGTTCGGTAGGGATTGTGCCTTCGCAGCCGCCTGGTGGTATGTACCAAGGCGCCTCGACAGCATAGAGAGCTGCCAGTAAGCCACATCGGCGATAGCGGTCTTTAGGCTTGTTTGAACAAAACGCCACGCACCTAACCCGATTTCATCTCAGGGGACTTTCACGCCCCGGCGTCAGCGGCTGAGGCCTATCGTGGAGGGGTCCTCGCGATCGGCATGAATTTGCCGCAGATTAACACGCGAGAACGATCCACACCACGACACATCGTTTCCGCTTTTGTGCTCCACGGTTGACTGGACCGACCCGACAAAAGGTTGAGAGCCACGCGGAGTGTCGAAGCGACAGTTATGCTTATTCCCTCCCGAGAGAGTCTGGCAGTTCGCATTCTATTTCGGGCGAAGATCGCTGGTCTCGGCGCGAGGGATGGCGGGAGAGCGGGATGGCGAGTTGATCGTCAACCACGCGCCCACGACCAGATCACTGAAAATAAGCCGCAAGGGTCGACACTGGAACGCCGTGGCCGCTCTGGCCACGGCTAGAACGACATCACTGCTCTGGCAAAGTCTCCCTTGTGCCTAGTCAAGGCCGAAATAGGAGAGGGCTGAATAACTAACCCACTAGTAGGCAAGTGAGTGGAGTGTTTGCGGTCCCGGCTCCAGCTCGCTCGCTTCAGGGCATCGCGCGTAGATTGTTGTGTCTGTCGACTCGATGATGGGTGGCTGGTTGGAGGGTTGGGCAGTTCGACGTGATGCTGTGTAGTCAGAAGCTACCAACTTCAGGGTTGTCTGTCAACGCGGGAATCCATCGCGATGGATGACGCGACGGTTACACAGAAAGCTACGCCGTTCGTATTGTCGGCCGCGATCCAACAAGCAAATCAGTATGGCAGCGCCTCACCTGGCCCGACGAAGCCGCTTTTCTTAACGACCTGGTAATCCGTAGGGCAAGCTTAGTCCCACACCCTTCTTCGACAGGAGCCGCATGACAGCAAATTAGATTGGGTGAGGGCCAATCAAGCGGCGTCTTTTGGCGGCCCCGACTCCTGTTCCTGCATACCGGAGTGCATAACGGGACACTTCCGCACGACGACCCCCTGGATTATTCCCGCCAAGTCCTGGTGAGTACCACCCTTCCTGTCAGAACTTGTACCTCGCGCCCACAGAACTGGGGGCCAGTACGCGTCCTGTGCAATCACCGGGCTCTTTTCACCACTGACTGGACAGAGGAACAGCTTCTCCCAGCAAGTATGGACGGTCCTGCCGACCCGGAAGGAATAACATCGGATTCATCGCTACATATTTCGGTGTTAAATAACAACAATTCAATCTCGGTCAGCCAGTACTTCGAGTGCTGACCGCGGGATGTCAAGGCAGCACCCCAGGGGGTACTTGACGCACTGGGCTGCGCGTATTCGGTCGTGGTCCCAAGAACTAGGGACGGGAACCTGGGACTCGAGCAACTCCTGCCCAATGGCTGATCGTCATGGTTGATATGTAATTTCCAGTATTCTTTTCTTGGATCCCGACCGTGCCATGCCCCGTCCCATGTCTACTCTAGACAGGGCTAGCCAAGGACGACACTTGGTGGGGCTGATGCTCCCCTATTCCTCGCTAGAGTCACTGCTGGTGAGCCTCATGGGGCATCGTGAAGGAAGATGCAGCCAAGGCCACCGCTCTCAGCTTCCTCGGCGGCGGTGTGGACGGGCAAGGCGGGATCCTGCTAGTCACCAGGGGGGAGTGCTCAAGCGCAGGCACCACACCAGGTGGGCTCTGAGATGCCATAAAGCCCTGATGGCCGCCATCCACGCTGGGTTGGTAAGCCTTCTTCACTCATAGCTTCCGACAACGCCGTCACGCTGCCTTATCAGCGTCCTCTTGAGCATCTTTGCTCGTCCTCTGACGTATCGCACGTCTAGTCCTTCGTTTTTATACCCCACATTCTTTAATAAGCCTCTTCGCGATGGCTCCTTCTCTCGCTATGATGGGCGCCGCCGCCCTGGCGTGCGCCTCCAGCGTTAATGCTATTCTCACGGGCCCCCCAACGGTGATAGTGGCACCGCCAGTATGCGTACCGGGGTCTAACTACGAGCTCGACACCCTATACAAGGGCGAGACTTTCTTCGACGGCTTCGAGTTCAAGACAGCACGCGATCTGAGCAACGGCTTCGTCAAATACCTCTCCAAGTCGGAAGCGCAGAACAAGAACATCATCAAGTCCACCAGTGATGATGTTACCATCGGGGTCGACAAGGTTGCCCCTACAGGTAGCGACGGACGCGGCAGTGTGAGGATCGAGAGTCACAAGTCGTTCGAGTCGGGTCTCTTCGTCGCCCGGTTCAAGCACTTCCCCTCAATTTCTTGCGGTGCCTGGCCCGCGTTCTGGATGTATGGTCCCGGTTGGCCGGATAATGGAGAAATCGATATCTATGAGCAATGGAACGAAGCTCAGACCAACTCCATCACCGCACACACGAACGACACGGTTGCTGGAGCGTGCACCCTCGATCAAAACGACTTCACCGGCCAGCTGGAAACCTCCAACTGCGATATTGATGCGCCGAACCAGTTCAACAACCAGGGGTGCAGTGTCCATGAGGGCAACGGCCAGTGGGGTAAGGCCGCCGGCGGTACCTATGCCGTCCAGTGGACAGACGAGTTCATCAAGGTCTGGTCTTGGCCCACTGGCGGCGTACCCGCCAACGTCCACAGCGCAACTCCCCTTCCCGAGCTCGCCACTTGGGGCAAACCGCACTGGGCTGTCACCAAGGCCAAGTGCAATGTCGAGAAGTCCTTCAACGCGATGAAGATTGTCATCAACATCAACCTGTGCGGCGATACTGCTGGCCACCCGGAGCTGTGGAAGCAGACTTGCAAGGCCAAGAAGAACAAGGACAGCTGCAACGAATACGTCGGGGGCAATGTTGGCAACGACTTCGACGAGCTTTACTGGAAGATTGAGGACATCAAGGTCTTCCAGAACGTGAAGAAGACCTGCCCTGCCCCGAGCTCCGCTCTCCCGAGCTCGGCCGCACCCAGCTCCGTTGCCCCCAGCTCAGCTGCACCCAGTTCAGCTGCACCCAGTTCAGCTGCACCCAGTTCAGCTGCACCCAGCTCTGCGGCCCCCAGCTCCGTCGCCCCCAGCTCCGCTCCCCCTAGCTCCGTTGCTCCTAGTTCTGTCGCCCCCTCGGTCGCTCCTAGCTCTGTCGCCCCCTCGGTCGCTCCTAGCTCCGTTGCCCCCAGCTCCGCCGCCCCGAGCTCTGCCGCCCCCAGCTCGGCACCCCCTAGCTCGATTTCCGCTCCCCCTAGCTCGGTCTCTGAGGCCCCTGAGTCCAGCTATTGCGAGGATGAGTCTTCCACCGTTCCCTCTGCCGGCCCTAGCTCCGTTGCTCCCAGCTCCGCCGCTCCCAGCTCTGCCGGCCCTAGCTCCGTTGCTCCCAGCTCCGGTGTCCCCTCTGCCGGCCCTAGCTCCGTTGCTCCCAGCTCCGGTGTCCCCTCTGCCGGCCCTAGCAGCGTTGCTCCCTCCGTGATTTCTAGCGGACACCCGTCTGTCGGCCCCAGCGGAATCAACCCCAGCTCCTTTGCCAGCTCCAGCTGGACCGTCTCGGTTACATCTAGCACTAAGCACTGGCCCTCGGCCAGCTCATCTACTCATTACACCACTTCTACCGTCTATAGCACGCACACCTACACCGTCAGCAAGTGCCCCGCCACTGTAAAGCACTGCCCCTACGGCGCCGTCACCACCGAGGTCGTTGCCGCCTATACTACCGTCTGCCCCGTCACTACGACCGACAGCTGGCCTTCCAAACCGACTGGCGGTGCTGGCGGCAAGCCTGACTGGACCCAGGGTGGCAAGCCCCCTGCTGGTGGTGAGGGTGACTGGCCTGCTGGCGGCGACCACCCCAACGGTGGTTCCGGCTCCGGCTCGTGGCCCGCTCCCGGTGGCTCTAAGAGTGGCTCCGGCTCGTGGCCTGTCCCCGCTGGTGGCGCTGCTCCTACCAAGGGCTCCGGCTCCGGTTCTTGGCCCGCTCCCGGCGGTGGTGCCGGTGGCGACTGGCCCGCTGGTGCTGCCTCCCCCTCCAAGAGCTCCGGCTCTTGGCCCGCTGGTGGTGCTGCCCCGGCTGCTTCCCAGCCCGCCGGCTCGTGGCCCAAGGGTGGTTCCAACTCCACCACTGGTGCCGCCAAGCCCGTCACCGCTGGTGCCTTCAAGGCCGGCGTCAGCATGGTCGGTGTCCTCGCGGGCGCCTTCCTGGTCTTGGGTCTCTAAATATCATGTCCATTCACTTTGTTGGGTTTAGCATTGGATAATTCCTTCTCCTCGGTACATATCAGCGCAAGGTAGAAATTTTATGGAATTTGGTTTAGGCTTTTTCTTGTTTGGGAGGAGAGCGTCTTGCCCTTTGGCTGCAATGTTGGCAGCAGTGTCAATCAGGTTGGGGAAGCGTGTCTAGTTTTGAGATGAAGAAGAAGAAGAGAGATGAGAACAAAATTCGAAAGAAAACGTATAAATTATCTTACCCTACCTACCTACCCTTCGCTTCTTGTTTTGATAGAGTAGGTGGCTGTGGTCGTTAATAGAGGTGTGTTTGGTGACTAACTGACGTTGACCGAGAGGAAGTTGTTTTAATGTGGGGCACCCTGTGAAATGACGTGCAGTTTTTTTGTCTGGGTTGATGATGTGCTTATTATCGTGGTTTTGTCTCAGCCCTAGCGTCGGGGCTTCGGTTGGCTTGACCTTGGCGAGCGCCAGCCTTTTTTACATTGCAGTTCAATGTTGCTGTCCAATCATCTGAATACCTACCTAGGATCTGGCTCCAGTTGCGACTTGGGAAATAATGGACACGGACGTTGCAGTGTCCACGAGACTGGTTGGAGAGCCGGTAGGACTGCCCAATGGATCATGGCCTGTACTAAGCAGCGTTATTTCCATCGCCGGCGACAATGTCATTTCGGACAGTTGGGGATCTACTTCTCCCAGGCTCTTCCTTACCTATGAGTTGCTAAGCTAGGGGAAGTGGTATGTGTAGATGTTATTACCATGGTAGGAGTCAGGCAATCCAACTTTGAGATATATTCCAATCTCCACCCGCATCCTGGATTCCTCTTCTTTCTTCTTTTCTTCTTCAATCATCGATAGTATCGGATAAGTCAACCATTGAACCCCAACCTTCATCTACATCCCCCCAGTTCCAAAGCATAAAACCTCTCACCATCTCCTTTAGAATCAATATCAGAGCATGGATTTTCCACCCGCGTCGGCAACCCACCACCATGCCGACCATGCCAAGTTTCAAGTTCTCCCCTGAATTGGCCTTCCGTCAGCGCACCGCCCACACGCAGTCTTCAATAACCACATCAAGGCCTCCCTGAGCACGCTTCGCCTGTCTTCTAGGTTTCCCGGATCATATACATGCCAACACACAGTCTATGCTCACCCTTGAGTCCATTCCCATCTCTTCTCACTCACCCGATGATATCGTTCCATTTGATGTCGTTCATATGCTAACGTGTCACAGCTCATTCGTTAATAATGGCTGTGAGTGCATAACTGCTCCCCTGAGTTCGCAACTTCGCGTTAAGCAAGACAGCTGCTAACCATAGATACCTATAGAATCGTAATAACCATCACCGCCGGCCGCTCGCTTGGGCTCGCGCCCCCCAAGACTGACAAGTTTCGCGGCATGGCCGCACACCGACCGTTGGCCATCGGCCACCTCGGGTGCCCGACCCCGGCCCCGGACCCGACTCTGAGTCCGAATTCTAGTTCGACCCGGACCCCGAATACCTCTCGTATGTATAATCAGAGCTGCTCTCACTCCGTTTACCCTTTGCCTATTGTCTTGAGGGTTGAAAGAGAGAGGCTTTTACTCTCGAGATGTTTGGAACATACCCCGGGTTGAAGAAAATTGACTGATGTTTCCTACAGCCTTCTCTGTCTTCTCCCCCGGGTGCTTTTCCGGATGGTGGTGGTGGTGTTCGTTCTTTTTTGTGTTGGTGTGGCTCTTTTGTGGTTGGCTTTTTTTGGATACTGTCGTTGCATAGCGGTCTTTTTTTCTTCTTTTTTTTGACACTTGTTGTTAGATAGCGGCTTTTCTTGTGTGTGGTCATTTCGCTCGTTTTGGTTCGGGCCGTTGTCGTTTTTTCTTTCTTTTCTGTTCAAGTGTTCAGCGATTTTTTTTCTGCGCCTTATTCTGCCCTTCGTTGGGGCGGTTACGAGGTTGCTCTCATCGTGAGGATCTAGGTTTTCTGTGTGCCTCGTGTGACGGGTTTCATGCTCAGGCGGCGTCTTGGCTGGTGGGCGATTTTTTTCCTGCGCCTTATGGTGGTGGGCTTCCTTCGTGTCATGAGCAAACGGGCTTGGGAGCGGCGCGGGAAGAGAGGCGGAGGGGGGAGGAGAGAGCGAGAGAGTGAACCGAGTTACCACGAACGAACCCGGCAACCAGAGACTTTAGACACCCAGCTCCAGCTGTGTCCTTCGCATTTCGAAGTTCGGACTGGAAAACCACGAATTCGTGCATGTTTCGACGGCTCGGCGATACTCTTGAGAGCTCAAGAGTGTGAGAGGCAACTTGTTTCGCTCGATCTGGAGCTCCACCTCGTTCTGAGCCCTTCACTTGGAAATTCGCTCACCGGCCGCGACAACAATCTCGACCAGGTCGTGGTATTTTTTCAATAGCTCAGGCTGCGTGGGGAAAACGGCGACCTCTAGGACGTTGATCAAGCGTTATCTCGAGGCTCGGCCTTTGGCATCCATCGACTTTATTCTCGACAAGTTTGAAGACGCACTTCTCGACGCTGCGCGCATCGCCTTCGCGGAGGTCTTATTCTTTGCTCGCACGGAGGGCAGAGATCCATGCTCCGCCAGATATATCGATTGGACAGCCGGGACCATTGGCTTGCATATCCTCCTTCGCTTCTTGTTTGCAGCTCAGCATGACGGTGCAAGTATCGTCAAGGCTTGGGGTCATGGTGCTGGAAAACATCCTCCACACTGTCTGTGGGTATCTGCAACGGCAAGAGAAGAGGTTAGCAAGCTGCAGCTCGCCTCAGCCTCGGCAAAGCACCTCGCAAAGTCCCGGCATTTCTTGTTACCTGTGAAGGGAGTCTGTCGCTGGTCCTAGAATGGGTGGTAAATGCTACATCGCTTCTTCGTTCGCCCCAAACTTTGGTGAAGCATGCCATCGGGACAACGACATCAAGATCAGTCAGTGGAGGTCGACATGGGAAGTTCAATGTACATGTTAGGTATTCCTCTACGCATTCGCTGTTCGTCCAGGTTCGATACTAACAAGTCTGTGTTTCTGTCCAGAAATAACCATTCTCCAACCTTGCAAACCCAGCATCACCGCCCTCTGCACAACCAGACAACACTGGTCAATCTTCTGTCAAGAAGCGTTGCGAAACCTTGATCACATTGCGCAACAGCGGCGTTCTGTCAGCGAATTTTTTTCTGCGCCTTATGGTGGCGGGCTTGTTCTGTGTTGCATACCAGGGGATTTCAAGGCCCTCCGTGAGTGGGCAGGGAGGAATGACATGCGGCGAGCGGCTAGCTCAGATGCAATCAAGGGATCGCTTCAGGCCAGACTTTTGCTTCCGCGGTAGTCTGTTTGTGTACGTAGCTCCTTTCGTTGCACCCCATCAAACAGGGTGGCGTCGCGTGGATTTTCGAGCCTCCGTTCAATCAACCTTTTGCTGCGAAATCAGACCCGAATTGGTAGAAAGAACGTTTTCTCCCTTCAGCGGGATGCATGGAATGAGTCACCGAACTTTGTAGCCCAACTTTGCTGGGTTTTTGGTGAATACTTAAAGGCCAAGTGTGTCGCCCTAAGAATAAATTGAGGCCGAATTTGCACCACTTCCTTCTTCTCCAATCACCCAAACACGTCTTCACCATAGCAACGCATTTTCGACTACATTCGCTTTACACAACATGGAAGACGTAGAAGATACTGACAGCCGCCGTGCGCGCGCCCCCCAACACGATACATCGGAAATGCATTCGGTGCTAGCGATAGCAAAGGGCCACATGCCGCCTGAGTTCGCGAAGGAGTTTCGACCAGAGGATTTAATCATGTTTACGAAACAACGGCAAAGCACCTGTCATACCCATCCCCGGCGATGCCGTACTTGCAAATTCGAGCGAAAGTGGATTCTCAGATTCCTCATTCTCAGCATCTTGATATCCTTCAAGCTAGTGGCGTGGTATTTCGGTAATTGGGTGGGTCCGAATTGGTGGTACTTGGCTTCAGCTTGCCTTGGCATCTGTCTGCTGGCACAGGCCACTCGGAGGATCATCATCTTGATACTTACATCACTCTGCCATTTCTCCACCCCGATACTAGACACTATATCCTTTTACACACTGACTCGCAACCCAAATATTTGTCAGTGGTATTGGAGCCATGAGAAGCTCCCCCTCGGCCCAATTAGAAGGCGGAAGAAGCAGCTGGATGATGGATGGATTGTGATACGACTAGCACCATGGCCTGATCGATTCACATCACCTTGGCTGAAATGGCTTAACTTATGCATATCGAGGCGGCAAGATTGGAAGAGGTGCGCTCTGGGTATGTACTTGTACGAAAATATGGCGGTAAGCGACTCGCCCGCGCCGATCGAGTGTGGTGTTGATGGTTTGGAAAAGGGGGCTATAAAAAAGAGAACACCTGGACACCTTCTCTTCATGGAGTTGAACTCAGCGAAATATCATTGGCCAATGAGGACTCGAGGGGGCAAATCTGTGTTTGGTAGTCTGGTAGCCACTGACAGCGATAATTCATCGCGCCGGTTCTGAACTTCAACTTCCAAAAAAATACCTGAGTCCGCCTCACCACGGCCCGGGAGAATAGAAATAGCATCAAAATTATTTACCTTTTTCGCAGCGACTACAGGCCGTAAGAACAGTTTTCTGTTATCTTCCATTCTTCCTGATAGAATGGACTTAAAGATATAGAAAGGAAGACAGCTACTAACCATGAATGCCTATAAAGTCGTAATAACCATTACTGCCAGCTGCTCGCTTGGGCTTTGCGCCCCCGAGACTGACAAGCTCTGCGGTATGGCCGCACACTGACTGTCAGCCATCAGTTACCTCTGGTGCCCGATCCCGGCCCTAATCCCGAACCCGGTCCCAATCCCAGACCCGACACCCCCGACCCCAACCCAAAGTCTAGGAGGTAATAAGACAAAACCTCCACCGTGTTGACAGTTGTGGTGACACCAAAAGCTTAATTGGCCATGCAGTAAGCGGAGATATGCATATATGCGTCTCGATGACCTCACCAGCAACACCAGCGAGTCAGCTCCCTTCGACACCATCGCGGATAACCCGAGCGGCCACGATTTCCACCGGCGCTCTCACCACGCCATCACCGTCTAGAGGGCGGAAATGAAGCTTCAATAGCTCCAACACCCTCAGCTCCGTGCACCGGCGCAAACCACCACCATGTCGCGTGTCTTTCGCGCCCCGCCTTTCCCGCTCCGGCGACCTGTCCCTCTCTCTCTCACGACACCTCCACTCCCTTCCCGTCTCACCACTCGCGCCGTATCGATTCTCCCTCCAAATCGATCACAGCGAAAGCCTCCCCTTCACGCTTGGGCAACACCCTTTCGGCGAACCGCCCCCTCGATCCTCCCACCCGTACCACCCCTCCGCTTCGCCAGCAGCTTCCGCGATCCCCACGGCCGCGAGATCCGCCCCCTCTTCTCAGGCTCTGACTTCCGCCGCGCATCCCGCGCCCCAGGGACATACGTCGTGATTGGGATTGCCGTCTCGGGCGGGCTCATCTTCTACTTTAGCAACCTTGAGACCGTGCCTGTCAGCGGGCGCACGCGCTTCAATGTCTACGGCCCCGATACGGTGCGCGAGGCCGGCGAGATGCAATATCGCGCTATGCTGTACGAGATGGAGCGCACGGGGGCCAGGGTGCTGCCTGATTGGGATTGGAGGACAGTGAGGGTCAAGCGGGTGATGAGGAAGCTGATTCCCTTCTCTGGGATGGCGGACGAGAATTGGGAAATTATTGTGATTGACAATCCGAGTAGGTGAATTTCTTATTTGTTTCCAGGGGTTTGGGAGGGGGAAGTGGAAATATGAAAAAGGGACAGCTTGCTGATATGATGACCTGTGCTGGTAGATACGGCGAATGCGTTTGTCTTGCCTGGCGGCAAGGTGTTCGTCTTCAGTGGTATCTTGCCGCTCGCGCGGACGGATAGCGCCCTTGCGGCGGTGCTGGGACACGAGATTGCGCACAACGTGGCCGACCATGTCGGCGAGCGCATGTCGGCGGCCATTGGCACGAATATCGTTTTGTATAGCGCCATGGCGTTGGTGGGATTTCTCGGGTTCGGTCCGCTGCTGATGCACTGGGTCGGCTCACGGTTCCTCGACATCGCCTTTGGCAACCCCATGAGCCGTCTGCAGGAGAGCGAGGCCGACTATATCGGGCTGATGATGATGTCTGAGGCTTGTTATGATCCGACAGAGGCGGTCAGCTTCTGGCAGCGGATGGAAGCAACGAAAGGAGAAGAAGTTCCTGAGTGGATAAGCACTCATCCTTCGGTACGTTGACCGCAATACTGGCTACCTACCCAGGGGGAGTAGAGACGCTAACACGCTGGTAGAATGTGTCGAGGATCAAGAAAATTCAGGAGTGGCTTCCAATAGCTATGGAGAAGAGACAGCAGAGCGACTGCCACACTACGGCGTCTTTTGCCGACTTATTCAGGCGTGCGTTGTCTCAGGGAGTCATCGTTATTTGATCTGGGGGGAAGGTGGGTTTGCATAGCATGGAGTTTTGGTTTTGAGCGCGGAGTTCTGGTGGGCTGCATGGGCATTGAATACAGGGAAGTCGCCTCTCGCGTATTGTTGTATCTGAGAATGGTTTTGGTCCTCATGGAGAGACCGGGGGCTGGTAGAATATACCTTTCAACGCTTTCTACCTGTGTTGAGCGCTGGGGAAAGTTAGGAATGCCGGAACACTTCAACACACATGCCTCCCACTCGGGCCGCAGGGATCTCCACACCATCGAACATTTGTGTTTTACGAGTGCAAACTATACTCGAAGTCATTGTGGGCGTATGGGTATGGCCTGCCCAAGCGGGCATCCATTGACAGAGAGTCCGAGAGGCACGAACATGTTCCAATATATCCCTAACCCTTGGGATTCGGAAGACCCACCTCGAATTTGCTGGGCTCACGCTTCCTTGGCAAAACCCGAGTGTCGGGTCGCGTCAAGTCAACCCTGAACACCGTTGACCTCACAATCCAATATGTTGCATCCCAGTCCATTGATGGCGATGGCGCCGGTGGCTCGCAAGGTCGCTGGCCGGTCAGTTTACATCAAAGTGGTCCCACCGCCGACGGTCTTCGCGGAACGTCGGGCAATTCTACACTCGCTGAAGCAGCGAGCCGAGCTTCTGAAAGCCGAGATCGTGCATTTTGGGCGGATGGGGGTAAGGCGAGCGATTCTCAGCTGAAGAGCCAGCGCTGACATATTCCAGGACGCGGGAGCCTTCATAGCCCAGATGAATAACCCCTTCGCCGCCGCCGAGCTCGTCGCCAACAGCCCGCTGGAATTGGAGTACCACCGCCCCGAGAACGCTGACGGGCTCGGCCCTGCTATCCCTTTACCGTCTACCGCCGCGAAGCCAACAGGTCGGACAGGAGACACGAAAAACTTCAGAATACTGGCCTTCGAGGCACGTCACCCCCATGCAACGCTCATCGCGGAACATCCGTTATACGGGCCCTGGCCAGACGAGCGCACTCCTTATCTTAAAGCCAACTTTCGACATGACACCTTTGCCTTGAACACGTTGCAGATCGTTGTGCCTAGAGATATGGCCTCCAAAGGCTTGCGAGATTGGGAAACAGGGACCGACTTCATCCCCACACCACCACCCTCCAATATCAAAGACTTTGTCAACCGGCGCCGGAATAAGCGGGCGCTGCAGGAGAATAAAAAGGCTGGGAGGGTCCGGGACGCGTTGCCACTTCCCATCTCTAAAAGTATGGCCGCCAAAGCCTTGCTACATCGGAAACCCAAGGCGACTTCGAGACCAAGCCGCCACTCTCGGGCGCGCAGGAGTATTCGGACGCTAAAAAATATGGACAACAGTCAAGCCCAAGTTAGAAGGGTCGTCGCGGAAAAGCCCATGAAATATACAAGGACGGCCCGGGCTGATCGAAGACGTCGTGTACGGAGCCGGTGAGCCGCGGAGCCGTCACGCATCGACTTTGGGTGTGCATCTCAACAAGATGCATGTCCCAGCGCGCCGCCGAGAAAATGCGCCCCGGTGGAGAACAACAATAATTGGTATCGCTGTTGAGAAACTCCTATGTTGGTAGATTGTCACATGTTGTTTGACCGACCACTGAAAACGAAACTAGGTAGAGCCTTCAGGTCTCTTGAAGGTTCCCTGCTTCATCTGCCAACCTCAATCCCGGAGGCCGCCAACTTCATGGGGTTCACGAGTCGTACGAGTACGCGTTCACTTCTGTGGCTTGGACCAGAATCTGGGGTCAGGACGGTCACGGGCTGGGGATTTGGGTGAAGAGATGTCTGGGCTGGTTGTCGGCCTGCCGTCATCACAATGATTGGCGCTTGAGGTGAGGGATGGTAAAAAAACTGGGCACGGCTGGCCGCGAGTTGCCAAGCCGCACGGTTGCACAGCGCATTTTTGCTGCACCCCCGGCTACGTCATCGCCAATGAGCTGCAGGGGCCGTAACAAGATGCGAGCTCTTTGGTCCACGACTGAAAACATGCCGCCCCAGCCGACGCTATTTGGACTTCGTTGCACATGGCAGAAACAAGAGCCATGCAGACCATGGTAGCGAGGCCAACGGGCCAGCCAAGCCAAACATGCCGAACACCCCTCTACACCAAGCTGGGCGGGAGCGGTGATGACGTCGCCATGGGCTGTCATCTCCCAATGCAATCACGGCAAAGGCTGTGCCGGGTTAGCCAGTCGAGCCAGTCAATGCCTACCAGGCCGGGAGAAAAAAAGACTTTATAGCCAGTCGTCCTCTCTCATCTGTGCCACTGTGCTACACACTCTTACAACCATCCCGTGTACATCGTCCCGAGTCTACCTCTGAATATCCTCACCTGAACGTTGACTGCCCGTCAAGATGGCCGGCTTCTTCCACCACATCGGCACGTTTCTGCTGCTCGCAGCAACCGTCCTGCTGATCGTCACGTGTATCTCGGCGCCCGTCGTCCACGACATCGGCATCCTAAAGGTTGACCTGGGCGGCCAGAATGTCATCAATCAACGCACTGTAACCTTCGGTACCTTTGGCTACTGCATCAACGACCCCAATCAATCGTAAGTAACCCGCAAGTGTCTTTAGAAGAGCCTCCACTGACACGCCACAGCGATGACTGCTCCCCTTCACAAATCGGCTACTCACCGGCGGCTGTGATGGGTATCGCCGACGGCACTGACTTCTCTGACTATGCCGACGACACCACTCGCGGCCTGACGAAGGCCATGATCCTCCACCCTATTGCCTGCGGTCTCAACTTCATCGCGTTCCTGCTCGCCCTCGGCTCCGGCTTCGTCGGGTCTCTTGCCGCCTCGCTCATTGCCCTGTTGGCATTCCTGACCACTGCCGTTGTGCTCATCATCGACTTTGTGCTCTTTGCCGTCGTCAAGAACAACATCAACGATAATAACGTCGGCTCTCATGCGTATTATGGCGCTGCCGCGTGGACCGCGCTTGTCAGTGCCGTTTGCTCGCTGCTCGGAACGATTATTGTGTTCTTGACTTGCTGCTCCGGGAGGCTACACAAGCGCCGGAACAGGGGCGTTGTGCCCGCGCATAAGACCGAGTATGTCGAGGCGCCGCGTACACGTCGGAGAAAGAGATTCGGCCTCTTTTAAGGGTTGAATAGTAAAGGCACGGAATGTGGGTGCAGAAGAGATAAGACCAGATGTGGGGGCTTTGCGCTTGTCATTGATCGGATCGGATGATACCAACTTGTTTGCGGAATATGACGACGACAACGACGTTATGTCATGGGAGAGGAGCGACAGTGTTATACCACTTAAACCTAAACCTTATTAATGTCTTCTATTGCATATTTTGACCATTTGGTATTTGATGTTGCGGTGACATTGTGGCGGCTCTTGTTGAACATCGGATGAAGAAAGGTCACTCGAGGTTAGGTAGCTTGTATATCTTGTTACACCCGTGACAGAAACTCAGTGTGCAATACGATTTCCTACTATCTAGCCAGCTAGCTCTAGCCATCCCATAGTTCAAGATAGATCTGTACTTGTCAAACTTCATATCTACCGATAGCCGTAGGTATTTGCAGGATCCACTTCACCCCGGGCGTTGAAGGTATCTGGAGATGGGAAAGTTTACGATAATAGAAGCAATGCATCACCTGGGTAAAAGCCGTGCATCTATCCCTAATCGTACGGAGCAGAAAGATGTACGAAGTACCTAACCTCATCCCAGGCAAGGTACATACATCTACGTGACGAACTCATGATCGTAACGTCGTGATGACCAGTTCCATTGCACTCGGTCCGTCAATTTTCTTGGTGGACAATCCGTGAAGCGTGGAAGCAAGCATGGAAGAAGTTTGCTTCGTTGCCTAGGTACGAACATGGAAATAACGTACCAAGCCGCCACATTCCTCTTCAGATGACCGCCGAGCCACTGCCAAAGCTGCGCCGTTGCGGACTTAAGGGCGGGGTAAGATGGACCAGCCACGTAGGTCAGATTAAAGCTAGCCGAGGGGCACTGGCCTGAGTTGCTGGACGGTCTGTTTCTTCAATCCAAAAAAGAAATATAGATAAATTTGACAATGAGATGTAGAAAAAGCCTCTTTTCTTTCGGTTCAGGGTCCCGCTGTGCCGCCGCCTGCAGAGACCGGGGTGCATCTCGGTTTAGCCACCCGTTCGCTGACCTCGCATCCCAGGGACAGCGGGACCCGCAGCCAATTGGAGGGGTAATAAAGTCGTGTGGTGACCTTATCCTCCTGCGCAACCTGGCCCCCAGATCTCCCAAACTTAAAAAGGAGAGATGCGTAAAGGGTCGTCGTCGCCCACAGTCATATGCCCTTTGGAAATAGCCGTTTGCAAGTTCTTGCTGCAGCATTGCTTCTTCTATCGTTTACATGGTTAAAGGACACGGTTCACGCGCGCGACGGCTGCTGGTTCTAAAGGGAAGAGTGCAAGGGGTCGACCATGGCTGAGGTGGATGTTGCGCCATCATTCGGCAGCGAACTCAAGGTCCGGTTTTCTCCGTCTTTCGAATCACGTATTTGCTTGGTGGGAACTTCCATTGACGATGTCGTTTTTGTAGGATGGGTTCAAGACGGCTAACACCTGGGTCGCCGGCGGCGTCGCCTGGCTCGACGACATCCAGGCATTCTACCGCGAGCGCAGCGTCATCGAGAAGGAGTACAGCGCGAAGCTCAATGCTCTGGCCAAGAGATACTTTGAGAAGAAGACAAAGAAGTCAACGAGCTTGAGTGTTGGCGATACACCGACCATGACGCCCGGCTCGCTCGAGAGGTACGGATGCCGAGATCTCCGGGGAGGCTTGATCGCAGGGGGTGGCTAACACGCGGTTCTTCTCTGTCATAGTGCTTCCCTCACGACATGGACCACACATCTGACGACACTAGAGGCACGAGCTGACGAGCACGAGAAATTCGGAAACGACCTGGTGACAAAGGTGGCGGAGCCCCTCAAGTTCGTGTCCGGGCGGTTCGAGGAGCTCCGAAAGCGCCATGTCGACTACGCAGAGAAGCTCGAAAAAGAGAGGGAAGCGTCGTATGCCGACCTGCGAAAGGTGAAGGGGAAATACGACGCAGCCTGTCAAGAGGTCGAGAGCAAGCGAAAGAAGACCGAATCGTCGTTCGACAAGGCAAAGGCCCAGAGCGCATTCCAGCAGCAAATCTTCGAGATGAACAACGTCAAGAACACATATTTGATCTCAATCAACGTCACCAACAAGCAAAAAGAGAAGTACTATCACGAATATATCCCCGAAATCATGGACAGCCTCCAGGACCTCTCGGAATTCCGGACCATCAAGTTGAACGGGTTGTGGAGTCTGGCAGCTCAGCTCGAGGCCAACATGCTTCAACAGAGTTCCGGTCAGGTGGAACGTCTGGCACAAGAAATCACACGAAACCAACCTCATCTAGATTCCATGATGTTCATCCGACATAACATGGGCGCCTTCAGCGAACCTCCCGACAAGGCCTTTGAGCCCAGCCCAGTATGGCACGATGACGACTCCATGGCCATTGATGAGTCCGCCAAGGTTTACCTACGCAATGTTCTCAACAAATCCAAGAGCCAGCTTGGCGACTTGCGGCGCGAAGTGGACAAGAAGCGGCGAGAAGTAGACGCTATGAAACGGGTCAAGCAGAAGATACGGGACGGCACGGAGCAGAAAGACGAGGTCACGGTAGTATCGCAGATATTCGCGATGCAGGAAGATCTGCACCAAGTCGACCGTAAACGATTGACAGCTGAAGTCGAGACGTCCACCATCACGTCGGTCGTGGGTGACGTCACGCTCGGCGCGAAGAATCACAACTTCAAGTCGCAGACGTTTAAAATTCCCACCAACTGCGACCTTTGCGGCGAGAGGATATGGGGGTTGTCAGCCAAGGGGTTCGACTGTCGCGACTGTGGTTATACGTGTCATAGCAAGTGCGAGATGAAAGTACCGGCCGAGTGCCCTGGTGAGCAGTCGAAAGAAGAGCGGAAGAAGCTCAAACAGGAGCGGCAAGAGGCGGCAAATGCGCTACTCAAGCCATCCGCACCTGTGTCTGCCGAGATCCCAGATCTGGGCAGGTCAAACACAATGAACTCCCTCAGCTCAGGATACGCAGCAAGTGCACAACGATCCCTATCAGGGCCAATATCCCCGACTGAGGAAGCGCCACCACCTGAGCTGCCGGCAGTGAGCACCCGTCCCGCCAGTACACTCACGCCAAGCGCACTGAAGAAGAACCGGATGGTTGCGCCACCGCCTGCGGCATATGTTAGTGAGTTGCCGGGTAGTATCCCAGCCAATGGGTCGGCAGGCGGAGCTTCGGAGCATCAGAAAGGAAAAATGCTGTACACTTTTGACGCCGGGGCGGACGGAGAGTTGTCGGTGCCGGAAGGCCGGGACCTCATCATCTTGGTTCCAGACAGTAAGTTCGTCTCTGAGCCATTTCGATCCCATAGCTAACGTTTAATGAAGCGGGGTCCGGCTGGATCAAAGTCCGGGCAGGCTATAAGGAAGGCCTCGTGCCGGCATCCTATGTTGAGGTGCTTGCATCCGCACCCCCGGCGCTGGCACCACAGCATTCAGGGCGTCCGGCGTCGACATACTCAAACAGCGGGTCATCAATCGGCGGTGCATCGGCGGCCACGGCATCGACATCAGGAGCCAAAAAGAAGGGTCCGGCGGTAGCACCGAGGCGGGGTGCCAAAAAGCTGAAATATGTCGAGGCCGTATACGAGTACACTGCGCAGAGCGATGCCGAACATAGCATGAAGGAGGGCGAGCGGTTCGTGCTAATTCGCGAGGACCAAGGGGATGGATGGGCCGAGGTGGAGAAGGGGGGCGTGACCAAGAGCGTGCCGGCGAGCTACGTCCAGGCGGTCTAGAGCACGGCCTGGCAGGTTGGACGGGCTGACGCTGTGGTTGGCAGCGGGCGCGTGGGTGTTTGACGGGAGGTTACAGAAGCATGGGGGATACCTTACTTTGGGTGAATGGATACGCATTACTTGGACGTGCTGTTCCACTGTTGCACCGTCTCACAGCGATCTGTCGAGGGCATGAGCGATGACGTAACACCACGATAAGAGTAGGTTGGATTTCACCTGTGTCCGGAAGCAACTTCCAACCGCCTCCGGTGTTTTGACGGGACCGCTACACGCCTATGGTTCATGGCCGAAATTGGCTGTACCGTAACAGTCGCATTTGGTAGCATCTCCAACGGCAACCGCCAGCGAGCCGGGCGGGAATAAACAGGGCTCGCCAGAGAGAATGTTCGTATCGTCGTGGTCAGCCCGTATTGTCAAAGCTACCCGTCAGGTGATAACTGATGTGGCGATGCCAGTGCGGGCTGCAGGCATACGTCAATGTCAAAACGCATGGCAGAAACCTACTCGGGACCTGAGGTTGATGTCAAGATACCTAATGAAAGTATGCAGCTGGGTGATCAACGTCTCCCGGCAATTAATTTCTTCTTTCGGCGCCTGAGGAGCTTGAAAGCTGAGGTGCTGGGTACGGTCCTACCTTGCCCGCTTCCCAAGGTCGTGTCTGCGCGGGAGAAGGAAGGACAATGGTGTCGATGAAGACAGCAAGTAGGGGCTCGCCGTGTAATCCCACGTTCCCGCGCTAAGGCCAAGCGTAAGGTACCATCCCCCATGATTTAGTCATTGGTAATTCCTAGCAGGGAGGCAAGTGGGCGAGGCAGGAGCTTGGATGTCGGAGGCGAGCCTCCCGTTCGTACCTCCCTATTGTTACCAGTTACTCGAGCATGGAGACGGCGACCTCCAACCGCTTGCTTTCCTCGCAAGTACTTTTGAGTGACCCTTTTCTTGCGGCTCCTGACCGTCTCCCTCTCCCACTTCAACAACTCACTCGCTCTCCCACATTGTTGGCATCCTTCTTTTGTGCTTCACTCCGCCTCCTTCGCTGTCATCGCTCGCACAGTCGGTTTTCTCTGTATCTGATCGAAACGTTTTTGGACTCTCTTTTCTTCTACGTTCTCTTTTCTCCCGGAAACGCTCGCTGGGCTGTTCAGGGCACGTCACTTGTCGATCTTTGCTGTGTCTTGGCAATTGGAGATCCCACACGCCACCCGCACCCCCAACTCCGATCTGCCGTGCCAAGAATGCGGTCCATCAGGTTGGCGTCCGTCTTGGCGTCCGTTGCGGGCCTTGCAACGGCGTCTCCCACTCCGACCGAACCGGAACCACCCACCAAGAGGTCTACACTGCCCACGGTGGCGGTTTCTGGAAACGGTGCGTCTCCTCGCAGAATTATGCTTGCTGACGGTACATTTTTCTAATGTGATGGTGATGCTGCAGCGTTCTGGCAAGGCGACACTCGCTTCTACATCCGGGGCGTCGACTACCAGCCAGGGGGCTCCTCACTGATGGCAGACCCCCTGGCCAACCCCACGGTCTGCAAACGTGATATTGAGCAGTTCAAGACGTTGGGCATCAACACCATCCGGGTGTACATCACGGACAATTCGGCCGATCATGACACATGCATGAACGCCCTAGCAGACGCCGGCATCTATGTCATTCTTGACGCCAACAATCCGCTGTACTCGATCGACCGCTACTCCCCCCAAAAGTCGTACAATGCGGTCTATCTCCAGAGCGTTTTCGCCACCATCGATGCGTTTGTCAAGTACGACAACACTCTCGCCTTCTTCTCGGGGAACGAGGTTATCAACGACAACATCACCAGCACTCCATCGGCTCGCTACGTCAAGGCCACCACCCGTGACATGCGCCAGTACATTGGGAGCCGCGGCTACCGAAAGGTCCCGGTCGGGTACTCGGCTGCTGATGTTGCGCAGAATCGCATGCAGCTTTCAAACTACATGAACTGTGGGACCGACGATGAGCGGAGCGACTTTTTCGCTTTTGTGAGTTTCTTTGACACCATTTTATATCTAAACATACTGATTGACCAGAATGACTACTCATGGTGCAACACCAACTTCGTCGTATCCGGATGGAACCAGAAAGTCAAGAATTTTACCGACTATGGCCTCCCGATCTTGTAAGTGTTGATTTGCTTCCACCTGTCGCACGCTGGCTAACAATCATTCAGCCTGTCAGAATACGGCTGCATATCAGGGGGTCGAGATTTTGGAGAGGTTGCCGCTCTTATGGGCAAGGACATGACAGGCGTTTATTCCGGGGGGCTCATGTATGAATATGCCATGGAGGAAAATGGTTTCGGCATCGTCAAGATCCCAAATTCAGACTCCCCCACAGTGCAGCAGCAGGCTGATTTCGCCAAGTTGGCTGGCGCTCTTGCTGCTAACCCTGCACCTACTGGCAAAGGTGGCGCACTTTCGACGACACACTCAGCGCCATGCCCCACGAAGGATGCAAACTGGCTGATAGACACCACGCTTCTCCCCGCGATCCCGGAAGACGCGAAGGCTGTAAGTTTCTTTGATCTCAGACTGAGTGAGATATCTGACTGACTGTCGGCAGTACATGAAGGATGGAGCGGGTCCGGGGCCGGGCCTGAAGGGAGCTGGATCTCAGAACGCTGGCGGTACAGGCGGTACAGACGACACGGGCGCCACTAGCACTGGCGACGCAAAACCTGGTTCCGGCACCGTTACCGCCTCACCCTCGAGCACGAAGAACGCCGCTGATAAGCCCAACGCTAGAGCCGTGGACAAGGCGCCGTTCGCTCTCGCGGCACTGGTGATTACCCTGACTCTGTCGGGAACTTTGCTACTCTGAGGAATTGGTACTGGAGGTGATGTTTGCCTGGCTGGCCCACTCTTTTGCGTATGGTTAATTGTATCTATCATTTTTTGGGTGCCTGTGAAAGGTAGTAGTAGTTAGTCCGGAAGAAATGTAGACCAGGTTCAAGTCGAATGACGTCTTTTTTACTTTACGTGTTATTGTGTATAATACGCTGTCACTGAGGCCAGTCGCAGCTCTTTGCCACAAGATCGGCCAGCTTCTCCAACCAGACACGGTCGACATCGTTGAAGCCATCTTTCACGGCGCAGTCAACATCAATTATGGCGACCACTTTACCGTCTACAACAATAGGAACAACCACTTCGCTGCGGCTGTCGCCGTCGCAGGCGATATGACCTGGGAATGCATCCACATCAGGTATGAGCTGTGTCTTTCCCGTCGCAGCAGCGGCGCCGCATACCCCTCGCCCAAAAGCGATGGTTTGACATGCCACCTTGCCTTGGAACGGGCCAAGGATGAGCTGCGGCTTTGTTGGCGTGGAAAGAGGGTCGAGTGTGTAGAAGCCAGCCCAGTTTACGGCGTTTGATGGCGAGGGGAGGGATTTGTATGCGTGCCAGAGGAGGGCGGCGCAGTTGGAGAGGTTGCTGGTGATGTTAGTTTCTTTCAATTCCGTTGTGAGATAACACAATGAGTGGTAGAGATACTGAGGGTGCTAGGGGGGGTTTAAGAGGTCGTGAGGTTGTCAGGTAAGTAAGGGGGTCAGAGGGGGGTTGTGAAGTTGTCAGGGGTCCATGAGCGGGAAGATTGTAGGAGCGCTTCACAGCGGCGAGTGGAGGAGGGGGGATGGTTGCCGAGTGCTACAGGGGTAATACGGAAGGGGTGTTGTAATGCGAGTGATTGGACAAGGAAGATAGACTCCCTAGATAAGTAGGTAGGTGAGGTGAGGAGTGGACATCAAGGAGTTGTGTAATCTTGGAGATAGGGGAGCGGAGGCAGAGAGGAAGGTAGTTGGCTGGTAGGTAGGGAGGTAAAGCAAGGGGTGTCATACCAGACCTGACAAGGTGTTAGCAAACCGTCCGGCTCTTATATCATTGAGAATTTCATCTCATTCAACGGAGATGAGTGGTTGTGAAGGACGACTTACCCAGTTCCGCTGCTCGTAGAACAGGCCCCCTGCTTGGAGCAGGACATGCTCGTAAGCTTCCTCTTTCGAGACGCCCGAGGCGAAGTTGGATGCGTCTGCGTGGACCTGGGGAGGTGTTAGTTCGTGATACTGCAGTGTTGGTATATCAAGTGGATATATGTGACCGTTTTGACTTACCATGATGTAGGTATGTTGGTAGCTGAATTCAACTGAGTGACTGATGCCGTTGAGCTCGGTAAGACAAGATCAGAAGTGCTACCTGGTATTTTTCTCTTCCTCTTCTTTCTTTGTTAGATATGATACACACAAGCGAAATATGGGATGAATGGATTGCAAATCCTGAAACGCCGAAGAGGCTTTGCAAGTGAAGGGTGATACATCAAATTGGGATGGATGTGGAGCTCCCGCGATTGCGCCATCCCGGGCGGTGACCGTTCGCCGTACGCACGGGGAGACACCGGGGTTAGGCCGAAACCACAGCGAAGTACCCTGTTCCCGGGGAAGGGGGTACGTATCTTGCATCTCCGTCACATCACAAACATGGAATGAAAGCATTTTTGATATGTTATATTGATTTATTTGGAGTTTCTTGTTTGATTTGAAGCGCAATTGCGATGGGCCTCTTGGGCCTTTTCGCCGCCTGCCTGTCCTCCCAGTGGGTATAATAGTAACAATAAAACTGACCCGCCCCCAATGACCAGCACCGTGCTGTCTGCGATATATGCCCTTGACTCCTGAAAACGCCCATACCCATAACCCATATAGACAGACCCTCAGGGGTTTTTCCAACCGACTGAACAGAGGAAAGAAAAAAAACAACTGAAAAAAAAAACTATGCATAATTCCGGCTGACATCCAACTGCGAAGCTAGCCCCCCCGTAAAGGCGCAATGACTGACTTCCATGCCCATCCCCTCCTTGACAGTCCCCCAGACCACATTCCTCCGCCACAGATCTCGTTCCCTGGCGCTTGCATGGCACCGCGCGCTGATCACAGCGCTGCACGACCCTGCTGGCAGTGTCATGGGGTTTCCAACCGGCTGTCCGTTGACAAATGCCGCTGCCGGTGCGCGACGGACGCCAAGGGCAATGACTGCGATTGCGAGGAGGACGAGGATGGCGATGAAGACAAGCAGAGCTGTGCTGCTGAAGCCGAGCGCGACGAGGGTGGTTTGTTTTACCTGAGTGAGGGTGGTGGTAGCCAAGGAGACGTCGGAAAGGTGGATAGTGACGGGAAAAATGCTCTGGCTGAGGACGAAACCCATCCCGACGAAAACGATGAGGAGCGCCCAGGATGTTGGGCGCGGGAGAGTGAGGTAGAGGGAGGTGGTTTGAGTGCCTTCGGGGTCGGCCGATACACGCAAGGGGCGGGCGGGACCGACGGCGAAAAGGGAGGATTCGTGTGAGAGGTGGTAAGTTGTGAGAATACTGTTGATGACGAAGTAAAGCGCGGCAAGAAGGAGCTGCGGAAGGCTGGCGATGACTGCCACTGCAGTGTCAGATGCCTGTGCCGGGAATGGGACGATGGTGTATGGCGAGGCGGTGCCGAAGGGGGAGAGGCGAGTGCTAGGGTCAGAGAGGAGTGCGATGGCAAGAGCGGCCGCTGCAGTGCCAGCGCAGCAAACCCAGATGAAGATGGCGATCAGCCACCGCGGGAGAGACGGTGTTGAAAGCCAGTAGTAGTCACGAGGGACCCAGTACTTCGCTGCGTCGAGACCCCAGCGACCTTGCCAAACGTCGGTTTTCGACATGAGACAGCATCCGCGGGTGTTCATATCGGGCTCTTTGAGGAAGGAGCTGATCGCATCACCGAGGGTGGCCAGGGGCTGAAAAGATTTCCTGAGCAGCACCGCGGCAATAGTGGCGATGATGATGAGGTTGAGCAACACCACTGCGCCCAAAAGCGGCCCGCTCACGGTAAGCTCGCACGTCTGCGCCTTCGCGAGCTGAGCTAGACAGTATTTGATGGACGACCCATCGCGGGTAAGATTGGCGATGCTGTTCCCGCCGCCGCTCCTAAACAGCGAGGAGCTACCCAATGTGGTCTGGAGGATGGAGCTTGACTGAGAGTTGGCATTAGAGATTAGGAGCGCAGCATTAAATGTCATAGAAAATGCGCCCCCGAATTCCTGAAGGCACTCAGACGTAGTAAGGTTTTTGAGATCGCCGCGGTTTGCCAGTTGTTGAAGAGAGGCGATGTCGAGACGGCTCAATAAGCCTCCATTGCTCGATGTATCGTTGCTGAAGGGCGAGCCGGTAAGAAACGACTCGGTAGCTAGGACGAGTTTGTAGTCTGCTGTTGACTGAGAGGTAAATATGGCCGCATTATACCTGTATCCCGTTAGCTTACTTATTGCCCGAGAGAATCACATAACCTACATTATTTGAGTGAAGGCCGCAGTGACAAGGATAGCAACAGCTAGAAACACCCGTTCGTTCTCAATATGTGCGAGATTTCGGATCGACGGGATGCCGATATCTAGCCACTGCTTCCTGAAATGTGCCACCGCGACCTCGGTCCTCGTTGGGCTGCTGAGAACCTGGAAGACGTAGTTTGCTCCAGCCAGGAGAATCACTACGAAGAGGTTGATCGCCGCATGGAGACCCCAGTTGATGGCGGATGTCGTTGTGCAGGAGCCAGAAAAGACGACCGACTTTCCCGCCACTCCGGTTCCCTTCGAGAGGGCAAAGATCAAGCATGCAAACCCCGCGATCAAAATTAGAAACGACAGGAGAGCGTTCAGGGCGACACCGGCCCTCCACCCAACCGTCAACCGTCTCCATCCCTGCTCTTGCTTCTCTCGAGACCCCGACAGGATGTGTCGGTGCTCATCGCTGCCGTTAGACGATCCGATGCGGCTCGGCACGTCGTTGATATCAAGGAACCCCTCGATATCGGCGACTCTCGACTGGTGCGGCCGGTGTTGGTGTGCAACGTTTACGCCACGCTCGCCTAGCTTCCCACCGTTGCGCTTCCGCCTGGCTACCGTCTCGGGTGTCTCGCCGCGGATGTAGTTTTTGACGTAATCAGGAACTATGTCCTCTTCGATCGAGTTGGTGTCTGATTCGGCGGCCCCCTTTGGCTGCCATGTGACAGGGCGGTTGTAGGCCAATGTTGCTGTCTCGCTGGACAACTCCGTTTCGGTGACGATGCTCTGGAACGGCCATTGTACTGTCTGCCTGCCTCTCCAGGGGCGCCGCTGGGGCGGCGACTCATCTCTTACTCTGGGCTCCATTAGCTTTGTCCTGCTTGAGTAACTCACGTAGGTAGGTATGGTACTGACCTTGTAACCTGTTGAACCTCACCGTTCTCGTCCCATGTATATCTGTATGTAGATGGTCCATGGTCCCGCGGGGGTATTACTATCTCCATCCCGTGAGGTAGGAGACCCTGAAAGGCTGTATCGCGGCGCTAGCGACATAAGGAGAGATGCCGCTCGATGTTTAGGGTTCGTCCGAGTCAAGGCGTGAGACAGGTCTAGGGGAAGTCGACGTCGGGAAGATCTTCATGACAGCGTCGAGCCCTCTCAACTAGTTCGACAAGGAGACATAGGATGACAAGTGGCTGAGGCAGGAGCTGTGGCAGGGGTCGGGGGAGAGGGCATCATTATGTATGTAAATGCCCCCCTCCGCTCGGCGACCGGGTTCAGAGACACGGCCTAGCCTTGCTGATAATCTCTCGTCAGGTTCCGCAACATCCAACGCTAGCCAAGCTGGCGGTGCCCCTCGGAGGTTCCCCGCCATGACCCTCCCATCTCACCCTTCGGGCACGCCAGAGGTGTAAGGATGGGAAGTGGTTTGTTCCCCTGGTCGGGAGTGTCACCGAGCCGTGTCAGTGGTGGAATGCATCAGGGCTGGACCGGGGTGTCTATAATAAGACACCACTATGCAAGCAGATTCCCAGGACCCACGAGCCAATCAAGGAGCGTTTCGCATTCCCGGCTGTGATAGTGCCAAACACAAGGCAGATGTTTGATGAGGTACGGAGTGCCTTTTAAAGCTTGAACACCCTCACTCGGCCTCTTTGTTGCTGCCTCTCGTTTTCAGCCATCGGCGCAAAGGAGGAAATGCCACCGATGGCACGACAGAAGCCACAGTGCGATGTGATGCGGTGTCGATGTCGTGGAGAGGTCGCATCGAGCCGTTGAGTGCCGGCTTCTGCATGCCGGTAGAGGCTGCATGCGATCGGAAGCTAGACTGCGCTAGAAGCCAGGGTTTCAGACTTGAAATAGTCCCGCCCTGCAGTTGCGTGCATCGGAACACAGAGCTTCCAACCGCCGACTCTGCTTCCATATGACGGATAAGTGTGCTGCAGCACGACGGCGGGTTCTTTCTTTAGCATCCCCGCGAACTCACCGCCAGTACGGATTGCGCAAACACTGACGACCACTTGCTGGATCGGATGGCATCATTTGTTTTGCGAACGTTGATCGCATCGACATTGCAACCATGGCCGAGTGGAGATGGAATTAGAATGTCCACCCACCGCTGCTGTTCCCTGACACAAGGCTTGAAACGCTTCGCTTCATTGCCCTAGGAAATGTCGCTGTCACAACGGCGCGGACGACGTTCAAGGTCCGGGAGCCTGGATGTGAGTTCTCTGCCCAGCTTGAATCATTCATGCCGTGTGCAGTCGACGGGATTTTACCTGGGCGACCTCGTGGTCACCACGACGGCGACCCGGACAGCACAACTGAGATGGGCTCAAGGTTCGGTTCAGTTCATGCACTGCGGGGAACTGGCCGCTGTTGGGTCGAGATGGTATGGCCGTTTCAGGGGCCCGGACTCAAGTGCTGGGACTCGCGACCAGGTTACAAGTAGAACCTGACGTCGGCGATGGCGATGGTGCCCCCTCGGTTTGACCCTGAGAAAGGGGGATGAGAAAGACCCTTGGTGTTCACTGGCTCCGCCTCGCCTCACCCTTTCATATTGCCGCATCGCATTGAAACGTAGCACATCTCAGGCGGGGTGTTACCTCGGACAGTAAAGTCGATATAATCTGCTCTCCGCCGCTCGCCAATCGTTCGCTCATAGCCCAAGACGTCGGGACCTGCAATGTGTGTTGGTCATGTTGGCCGACGGTGACTGCGTCGAATGTTGGCAACCCGCCCTTTGTCGGCCAGGATCGAGAGTTTGTCCCAATCAGCCGACGCTGCACCGCTGACGTGGAGGCTTTGTAAGTCGAGCATGTTTGCTCGCTTCCCCACGACTATTTTAGAGGCCAAGCCCCAGAGGAGGACGCGGAGGCTGTGAGGGATAGGGAATGGATGGATCTTGGGCGGCTCATCATGCTCCCACGATCCATTGTTGAGTGGTTGTCGAGCTTGCCCGTTCTCGGGCGCGCGTAGCGCATTTCGTGAGGGTGTTTCCGTGCGCTTTGCGGGATCGCTCCTTGATAACCGTGGTTTGATTTCCACGGCATCCTTGTCGTGAGATCACCGTTTCCTGAGGGTGCCCAAAGCTCTAGTGACCCGGACTTGCGTGGACGAACTAGCACAAACACGCAGCCAGCGAAACTCTTAGATAGGCTGTTAGTGACATTAAAAACAAACAGAGCTACACTTTCCGGGGCTACAACTGAGATCCCCACAAAGACGTTCTCCCCACGGAGCTTCAACACAGCGTCATTATTGAGTAGGCGAGATAGATAAATGTAAGCATATACTCAACGCTCATAGGTATCCTGTCGCGGAGCAGTTTGAAGAAGAGGTGAATTCTGTCCCGCCACATTATTGCCGGCATTTTTTTCACTGCAATTTTAGCATCGCAGGTTGACTGAAGCCAAGCCAAAGAGTAGAATAAACCCTAACCCTCGCTCTTCATGTAGTGGTGCCCCACCTCGCTCACCTCCAAGGTGAGCCCCTACAGCACCACATCCCACCAAACACGTGTAGCTTCCCGCCGCCCGCAGACAGGTCACAGAGGTATCCTCCATCCGCAACCTTAGCCCAGCACACCCAACGCAATTGAACCCCGCCCACCCCCGCGAACACACCCAATCCTGCCGCAGCCATGGATCCCTACTCAGCAGAAGGCGAGCTGATCAACATCCACAACCACTTCCACCAGGGCCAGTACCAGGAAGTCATCGACTTCGACACCTCGTCCCTCTCCGCCGAGAACGCCCTGCCCGCTCGCGTCCTGCAGCTGCGCGCCCGCGTCGCCCTCGGCCAGGCGGAGGATGTGCTCGCCGATGTTCAGGGGGAGTCGGAGCCCGAGCTCGAGGCCGTCGGCGCCCTCGCCGAGCAGGCGCTTGGCAACTCAGAGGCGGCGGTGAAGACGATCCAGAAGCTGGTTGCGTCGTCTGCCGATAACGCAACGGTTCAGGTGCTTGGTGGTACGGTGTTGCAGACTGCAGGGAACTCAGAAGAGGCGTTGGCGCTGCTGTCGCAGCACCAGGGGAACTGTAAGCTATGGACGGATGTGAGTGGTGTTGTTGGTGGGGGATCTTGGCTGACATTGGGGTTTTGTTTAGTGGAGGCTGTTGCGCTCATTGTGCAGATTCACCTGCAACAGAACCGGAATGATCTCGCCGTCAAGGAGGTCGCTGCTGCGAGGAGGTGGGCACAGGATAGTTTGCTGGTCAACCTCGCCGAGTCGTGGGTTGGTCTGAGACTGGTGGGTTTCCCCGTTGCGGCGCAACTTACCTGGGAGTGCTTGCTGATGGTTTGGTGTGTAACAGGGTGGCGAGAAGTACCAGCAGGCTTTCTACGTCTACGAGGAGTTGGCACAAGCACCGGCGACATCGTCAGTGCGGACCCTGGTCGCCCAGGCGGTTGCGGAGCTTCACCTTGGACGGACAGAAGAGGCCGAGCAGGCGCTGGACCAGGCACTGAAGAAGGAACCCGGGTTTGCAGAGGGTATTGCCAACTTGTTGGTTCTGAGTGTGATCACAGGAAAGGACGCCACCGAGTTGACACGGTATTTGCTCCCTCGCCAACGAATGTTGATCCGCCCGCTAACTCTTTGTCAGCTCCTTGGCGAAGATAGACCCCCAACACCCTTTCTTGACGGATCTGGCGGAAAAGAACGAGCTCTTCGACAAGGCTGCTACGAAGTACAAGGCGAAGGTCAGCGCATAGACAAAACATATACCAGGAAATGGATGATGATTAATGGCCGAAATAACGTGGCAAACTTGAGCCCTTGGGAAATATGTCTCATTGGATTGCCCTAATCCCAATGCGTAACGAAGAAACAGTTCACTGTAGGTGAAAACCCCGGAGGCTAGTTGATCCCCCCCGCAGCGAGGTCGTCAGTACGGTCCCTTCCGATTCCTATAACAGACGGACGTGGTGTCATACAACGCAATCTTGCCGTACATTCCTGATAGACCCGAGCTGGCTTGCCTGGCAGTGGGTAATCATTGGTACTGGTATGTCTTGCGGAAACAGGCTTTCTCATCAAAGAGAACTTGTCGAACGGAAGTTCCCGTTTCTCTACCTCCCGGAAAGCCTCGGTTTCCGAAGTGGCGAACAGGACCGCCATAAACAATGACCTTTATCTCCAATCAGTGTGAAAAGGTACGCTATCCCGGAATAGGGAGCCCCTGGAAGAATGAGCGAGGTTCTGCCATTCCGTGATTCGGAACATGCTTGTCAACTCGTTGTGTGGGTATCTGATTGAACCACTGTTCACAGAAGCAACTCCAACACAGCAAGGAACCTCGTATCTGGCTCGGACTACCTCTTAGAGGTACGCTACTGGTAGTACCTACTGACAAGGAGGATGTTCTCTCACAAGATACGAACTACGACTCTGTTCAAGTAGGCAGAGGCTCTTGGACTAGCAGCGAGTTACTTTATCTACTCGTGGGTCACAAAGCCCCCGAGTACTTCGTATGTCTCGTATCTTAACAATACTATTGTCTCCAGCGGAACTCGGTGCCAAGATGAAGGGGGGTATGGTAGAACAGTTAAGTTCTGCTGAAAACAGCTGTCATGTTCTCAACACCAGAACTGGCAAGGTCTGGCGCCCAAGATAATATTTAAATCCGTTTGGCGGCCTCGGTACATCCAAAATACTCTTTTCTCATCACACTCGTTTCAACACGACTGGTTCCCACTGCCATCTCTTCCGAGTTCGTAGTTGAGCAAGGCTGTGCCTACTCAACGATGTTCTACACCGCTCTGACAGCAGTCTTCATGGCTGTAATCACAGCCGCGATGCCCCTTCGGGAAGGGGCCGGGGTTGCTCGTCAAGACGACAACGCCACGGCCTACGCAAACCTGACAGTTGCTGTCATCTCCATCGCGACCGCTCTCGCGCTCGCCATCCTTGTAGCTATTTGGTTCGCCTATAAATACTTCACAGTCAATCGTGAGCGAGTCAAGCTGCTGGAGACCCTGGGCCAGGCCAATAACTGGGTCCATAACCAGCGGCTTCGCCAACGGGCGCGTGACGCCCAAGGCGGAACTGTTGGACGTGCGGAGCCCGTCGTGGAAGGAAACCCGGAGAGCATCGAGCTGGCCGAGATGGATCAGCAGCCTGGGGCCTCTGGCCCTTCTTCGCGAGGTGGAAATCTCCCGGGTCCGTTGAACTCGAACCCGTTCCTGGCTCCCGAGGAAGTCGAAACTCCGACTGTCGAGGTTGTGCCTCCCACGCCGAGCCCCCCTAAGGGCTCACGCGCTGCTCAGAAGGCCCCGGATACATCTCCTGGGACTGCCAAGAAGGATCTCGAGGACTCGTTTACTGAGAAAGATTTCTTTTGAAGTCAAACTCATCAAACAACCCCCATGATCGGAGGTCCTACGGCAATAGCTGTAGGTGAGATGGTAGTGACCTGCTAGACATTTGGCTAGATACTACCTTAACAACCACACCCCCTCGAGTGTCGACAAGCTTGGTGAGGTCGAATGGCCTTGCCAAAACACACATATAAACCCACATAAAACATGATACTAAACAGGACGCCCGGATCCAGGACCGAGATTGAACAGTGAAGTGTGCTGTATATGCCAGAGAGAGGGTAGGTGCCTGTCACTGATGTGAGTACTCCTCCCGTCTGGAATGAAGGAAAAATACAAAAAGGAAACAAGAAAGTTGCAGAAGCCCCCATGTTCCAAGGTTTGAGATGTAAGCTTGCTTGGTATGTGAAATGTGCATGTAAGGGGAGGGGAGGTGCCTGTCACTGATATGAGTACTCCTCCGTCTGAAAGCTTTGGATGCTAGCCTCTCAGGGCTAAAAGTCCGAGAAGCCAAGGAAAAGCACAACATGAGGAAAGCTACAAAAGGGTGCAATATTTCATGATTTGAAGCGGACTTGAGAATGCACATGTAATGGGGAAGAGAGGGTAGGTGCCTGTCACCGATATGAGTGCTCCTCTCCGTCATTCCTTCCTGTGCCTGTCTAAGTGTTTGCTTCTGATGAGTCAGGGCAGCAAATCGGGCCGGGCTACCTTATCAAACTTGAGACCGAAGAGACTTTGCAAGACCCTAGGCTGCATGGTTGTCAAAGAAGCTTTATCACGTTATTTGTGAGACAGCCGGTCATCAGCAAGTGGCTGCTGATTTGCGGAGAGATCACGTTTCATGTCACCCACACCCCTCAATTTGCGGCACCAGTGCGCTGAAACCGAAAGCCCGATCGGTGGGGAACGCCGCCGTTTCTTAACATCGACCAGCCGCTCCTCCCAACACCATCTTACTGCATAAACCCTCTCGGCATCTCCCCCGGTCGTGGATGTTGAATAATATGCATGATCTTTCGGGAAAACAAACGTCGGAGCTGCACAGATTGGATGATGCTCTACAGCCTCCCCCGACAGCCTCAGAAAATTAAGAAATAAATCTTGGCGGTGTGATGTCTTATCTTGCAGGCTCAGCGGGGCGTCACGCCTTGTCAATGGCGCAATGTGTGGTCGCCACACGCTGGAACTCGGGTAGGACGGCCTGGCCACCGGGCGAACTGCTTGCGCAACGGCAGGCAAGTATCCATGAGACGCCGACTGGCTAGACCAAGTCCAAACTTCAACCGGCGAGACAAAAAAAAATCGCCGACTCACCGTTGTTGTGCGGCCGGTCATTTGTGTCGGTCACACTGACAGCTCATTATTCCGCTCCTCCCAAAACCTGTGGAACGCCCTGAACGCTCACGGGGACAGGACTGGGACGATGCTGCCTTGTCACAGCCTCCAACCTCCACTCCCCCGGTCCATCGCGCCTTCCCTCTTCGTCGACTTACTGTGCCTCGGGGATCTGAGGAGCGGGTGCCTCGAACGCCCTGTCGTCTGCTGCATGGGACCCAACGCCAACAGCGCACGAGGCTTTGTGACGAGTCACCTTTAAAAAACAAACGCTCCCTAATATCAACATATCTTTGCGCCTAAGCTCCTCTCACTTATATCCGCGGACCTCCAGAATTCCAGAATATACCTATCAAAATCGCTTCGACTTAGACTGTCTCGCTTGTCTGCATATTCTCGAGGCACAACCCTTGCTCGTGGCAGGTTGCACTCGTTAGCATCGCTATCCGACCAACCCTTAGCCTTCTTTGGCCCTCACCTGGTGTAAACTCTGCGACAACATCCCCAAGAGCCCATCCACCACAGAGAGCACTGCATCAGCTTACCATGGGCGGAAGCGCCACGCCAACGACTGCCGGACGGTCTCGTCTCGGCGACAGGATCAACACAGCAACCAGATCGGTCCACGCCCGGCTTAACAAGAACCTCATCCTACGCCTACCGCTGGCTCTCCCTCCGCATGTACGGAACCCATCCGTATACGCCTCGGGCCTTGTCCATATTGCGCCTATTTACCTGGTCTTCGAATCTCTCTGGCAGAACATTGTGCTTCCCGAGGGCACCTCAACAAATACCTCCACCAACGCGCCACTTCTTGACCCGGCAAGCCTCTCTCTATTTCCTTTCGATATTGGCCAGACCAACAGCAACAAGGCACCTTCCGAGCCTTGTCCGTTCCATGTCCGCTCGGTCTTGACCCACGTCCTCCTACCCTCGCTGATCCGCTCCCCCGCTCTCCATTATGATATCCACGCCATCACCGGCTGGACTCACTCCGAAGTATCGGCTCAGATCCGCCTCGCTGCCCAGACAGGCCGTCTCGCTGCCTTCCTCGCCCACACCAAGCGCGAGGTCGCCAAGAACCCCCACGTCCTACTAGCATACGCCTGGGTGCTCTACATGGCCCTCTTTTCTGGCGGCCGCATGATCCGCGCCACCCTCGAAGAACCCGGCCACTCCTTCTGGGATCGCACGTGCGACCCAGTGGCCCCGTCCGGCCGAACTTGTGAGGAGCCCCTATTCGACGGCGATGGGCTGCCGCTGTCATTCTTCCGGTTTTCGACGCCCGAGGACGGGGAAGACATCAAAGCTGAGTTTAAGAAGCGTTTGGGCGAGGCTGAGACGCAACTATCACCTGATGAAATCGATGATGTCGTCCAGGAGGCGGTTTGTATCTTTGACAACATGATGCTTTTGGTCGCACAGCTGGATGGCGTGTGCGCTGGGGAAACAGCAAACTCAAAGTCACTGGCATCTGTGGATGACGGGTGGGCGGCCACGCTGGTGCCTAGGTTCCTGGGCGAGAGGGTGAGAGACAGCCTTGCGGTGGCGAGGGAGAGGGGGATGAGGCCCTTCTCTGGGGGGAAGAAGAAGGATGAGAAGGTCGGGGAGGTGCTGGACTTGAGGAGGGAGAGGTCGGATAGGGGGATGGGAGATGGGGCTACAGCGGAGCCAACCGGCTCTGATGCGTTAAGCTCATTGGTACTGAGCCCCTCAGTTGTGTTGGTGGAGAAGGAAGCCTCCGACGAGGCTGGGGAACCAAAGCCCTCGCCTATGTTGAAGGCAGTGCACTTTGAGGATGAGCCCGCGACGGTGACAAAGGATGAGGATGGGTTTGTGGATGTTAGGTCTAGGATTCAGAATGTCTCGCCGGCAGTCAGTGCTGCCGTTTTGCTGGGACTGGTTGGCATCGTATGGGGACTGGGTCAGGTCAGATTGTAACCTGTGGATAAACAGGGTTGAGGGATGTGTCGATTTGGCTTACAGCGGGAGGCATATGTGCGTCGTTCTCGAGCGAGATATCGAGAGGCATGCTTAGGTTATATTATAAAGTGAATGATACCCTTTAAGGTTATGCTTGTGCTTTCATGATGTTCGCAATGTCGTTAAACGTCTGCTGCAGCGACCCTCGGCGCCGATGACACTGTAGCAGTGAGATCTGGACCGCCGCGCGGGGCTGTCGTGTGCCTAACATGTTCTGTTGTTCTTGTGGACCTGGGGAGAAATTTCCCTTGCGGTGAGTGCAATGCCGGCCTTGCCCCCTTTCGAACTGATGCCTCCATATTGGCAGCCAGATGCGAAATCTCCCACCCTCAATTCCTACCATATCACATCATCCTGCTATACGTACAAGAAAAATATCCCATCGCGTTCAAGATGGTCGACCATATCACAAAACTCTAAACATCCAAACACTGAACTTAAGAGACACAACTACGCCGTACTGTAATTGTATTTCCGACAAATCTACCTAAGCTATCTAAGCAACAACTCATACTACCAGAGTCCGTCCGTGGACAGTACCCGTAACTCCTCGGCTGGAAAATGCAAGCTATGCTACCCCGTCAATGACTATCTGTATGCAGTGTACGTAAGGTAAAAACACAAGTGTAAGGTGGATGCCTAGGAAGATAGGAAGGTATCTTGCCTCACCTCACCTTACCAAAGCCGGCCAGCCTACCTAGCCACCTCAAGCTCCCATTTTAAAAACATGCCCATTGGTAATAACAGACGCCAAAGGACAAAGGACAAAGAAAAATTTCCCTTTCCACGGCACTTTAAAAACCGACCGCCGCTCTCTTCACCAATCGTCCGCATCTCCATCCCAGCTGTCGCCAACATCAGCCCATCCGCAGCCCCATCTCCTGCCTTCAGATTCGCCTCCCAGTCTGAGGTCCGCAGCCTCCTCCCTCCCCTCACTCCAGCGACGCACGAGGAAGTCGTCTCCCACCGTCACCAACCGACCCTCGTTCGTCCACGTCAGCGCGCCCACCTCCTTGTCGTGGCCTCTCACCAACGGAGTGCCTCTCTGAACGATAGGCATCGTATCTGTCTGCCGCGCAAACAGGTTCGTTCCGCTGTTGGTGCGCACGAGTCCAGGTCGGGGCATCGCACCGCGTCCTCCGGGCGGGGGCAGGATGGCGGTGGCTTCACCGACGAGATACGACTCGTCTGGGTGCTGCCATGCGTCCTGGATGAACCGCTCGTCAGTTGGGAACAAAACGGCGCAGCCGTCGCTACTGCCAACTGCCAGCAGCTCCTCGCGACCATCAACGGTGGGCCGTATTTTTGCCTTGACGTAGAAGCTGGTGGCGTGGAACATGGGGTGACGGAAGCCGTAAATAGGGGCAAGACCCTGGTTGGCGGTACCGTAGTGGTGGCGCCTCCGGGGTGGCTCTTGGCCGGGCTGGGTAATGGCGAGCTCGGGGGTGTGGCCGAGCATGAGGTGGGCCGTGCTGTAGGCGTACACTGTGTTGTCTTTGCAGAGGGCGTACAGACGGGAGCCGTCATTGCCAAGCGTCATCGACGAGATGCCGAAGGGGCGCCAGGCGGCATGGCTGGGCGGCGGGGCGGTAAACGACATCGGTGTGCTGGTCTTGTGGTGCCGGCTGGTGTGCACCGCGCGGATATCCCAGAGCTTGACGCTTGCGTCCGCCTCGCATGCTGTCAGAAGGATATGCTCGCGGCCGGCGGGGAGAAACTGCAGCGCGGTAACGGAGACTTCGCCGATTCGACCTGGAACTTCCCTCATGCGTGCGACGTCGCCGGACACAGACGCCGAGCCCAAGCCGGCGGAGAGACTTTTGGTTGTTGGTTTTATGGGACGCGCATGCGCGTCGTATATGCTGTTGACAACACATCCCGGGTTTACAGGCTTCGTCACACGGTGGTGAAGACCTGCCTCGGGACGGACAATCACTTCTTGCACAGGGCCGCCGCGGCACCGCAGATCCCATATCTGCACGCTGCCGTCGCGGCCAGATGTGGCGAGGACGCAGCTAGAGCCGCGGCCTGGCTGGAAACGCACTTGTTTTAGTGACGCTGTGTGATGACCCAGAATGGAGACGGGCGTTTGCGTCATCATGTCTATCACTCGACCAGTCTGGTCACCAGAAGCTGTGGCAAGGAGGTAATCATCCTCGGAAAACTCAAGGTCAATCACAGCGTTGCCGTGAACGGGAAACGACAAGTGGATCTTGGCAAACTCCTTGCTCGAGTCTAACAAGCGGATATAGCCTTCTTCATCACCGACAGCAACCAGGCTGTTTTCTTCTCGGGGGTTAGTTGACGATACGTGTGATGGGGTGAGTTTGGGAACGCTTCTTACTGTTGCAGCTGGCTGTACAGAACGGTATACTTCGGGCAGCACCTTCATGGCTTGAGCACATATGGACGTCATCAGGTTTACTATAGAAATTCGCTGTTTCTGTCCTCCAATCTGTGACATGTGTTAGCCGCAAAGTTGACCGGGATCTGGGACGTTGTGACCTACCAGATACTGGGCGAGGCGGAGCCCGGTCCCCAGGACCAGACATGAGCCCTGTCATCCGCTGGACAAGCTGGCCTCCTAGTCCACGCCGGCTCAACGGCACGGGAATTTTGCACGGCTTTTTCTCTCCCGGCAACATCCCGTCGTCCTCGTCATCCTCAGACGCTGTGTCATCGAAAAACACAGCATCCTGTGCTGCTCGACGATTACGGAGGGATTGGATCGGACTCCGGAGACCGGGCTTCAGATCTAGAGTCTCCAGGAATGCCGGGGAAGAGGCCAGGGGAGATGGCAGCGGACATTGTGGGCGATCCGATGTATGCTGCACCTTCCTTCGCTTCGCTCCCCGGTAGTTGACTGGATGGTCATTAAGAGAGTTTTCCTCCGATATGGGCTTGAGAGGGCTGGACGGGGTCTGGCATCGGTTAAGGGCGGGACCGGCGAGGTCGCGGAGGGCTCTGCGGGCAGCACTAGGCTGCGAAGAGACTCTCGATCGCGGGGTGAAGAACCTCTCAAACTTTCGGGGCGTTATGGACGGGTTCCGGCGCTCCTTCCCTCGGCTAGACGGAGCCCTCGGCGGCGACGACAACAGGTTGTTGCTGAGCATCGCGGAGCTCTTAGTTCCGGACGGGAGCTTGTCTGTCATCGTCAATGGCACCGGTACAAGATCCAGTAACCTGATACAATAAGAGGCCAACTATGGGCAGAATTGGTGGATGATCGTAGGGAAATGGATGGGGCCGCAGTTAGTACGTCAGTGCGGATATTCCGAACTGACACTCAACCACGATCCTCTCTTGCATTAGAGTCAACAAACAGGCATGACAGTCTGTAGTACTCCGCACTCGAGAGAATCTTGCGGTTTAGGAGGCTCTGGGAAGCTCACTGCGCGGAGAACTGGAGGCGAGGAAGGCCCCGGAAATCCTGGCAGCGCCAGTGGACCCGCAATCGCCTACTTCAAGACGCGGTCCGCGGTGCAATGACGCGCCAAAGAGCACGGATTTAAATGGCTGATGGGGCTGGAGCGGGGCCGCAGTGCCCTTTTCAGCGCGATTGGGCCCGCTGATTGGCCAAACACGTCTCGCGGTAGGCTGGTGTCTTGCCAACCACCGGGCGACGAACCGCACGCGCCCCCACAGGTACTTTGGTACCTGAAGGTTGACCCTGGCGGTTCAGCAGAACCCCACCGTAGAAACGGAGCTTATCGATAAGGCATGTCCCAAAAAAATTCACTGGCAAACGACGACCTCAATTCTGCACTGGAGGGGTGCGAAAATCCACACCGACGCTGCGCAACGATTGATGCGCATTCGCCGAAAATAGCGACAACATGGCGATCCAAAAGAAGAACGGCAAGGGCCGTCTTGACAAGTGGTACAAGCTTGCCAAGGAGAAGGGTTACCGAGCCAGAGCCGCCTTCAAGCTGATCCAGCTGAACAAGAAGTATGGCTTCCTCGAAAAGAGCAAGGTCGTGCTCGATCTGTGCGCCGCGCCCGGTGTAAGTTGCTTGTGTACCTTCATTCTACGGGAGGGGTGCTGACCGCTCTCAGTCGTGGTGTCAAGTCGCAGCCGAGACAATGCCGGCGAACAGCATCATCATCGGTGTCGATCTCTCACCGATCAAGGCTATCCCCAAGGTCATTACCTTCCAGAGCGATATCACCACCGAGAAGTGCCGTGCCACGATTCGGGGCCACCTGAAGACCTGGAAGTGCGATACAGTCCTCCACGACGGTGCGCCAAATGTCGGTACCGCCTGGGTGCAGGATTCGTTCAACCAGGCAGAGCTGGTGCTTCATTCACTGAAGCTGGCGACTGAGTTCTTGGTTGAGGGGGGAACCTTTGTGACGAAGGTTTTCAGATCGAAGGATTATAATCCGCTTTTGTGGGTGTTCAACCAGCTATTCACCAAGGTCGAAGCTACGAAGCCGCCGTCGTCCCGAAATGTGTCGGCCGAAATTTTCGTTGTCTGCCGCGGCTTCAAGGCCCCGAAGCGTATCGATCCCAAGCTGCTCGACCCGCGTACCGTTTTCGAAGATCTCGCGGATCCTACGCCGAATAACGAAGCCAAGGTGTACAACCCGGAGATCAAGAAGCGCAAGAGAGATGGTTATGAGGAGGGAGAATGTAAGACCTTCAACTCACCTCAGTGATGTACAACGGCTGACCGTCATGACTTTACAGACATCCAATTCAAGGAAATCCCGGCTAGCGAGTTTATCGAGACCGTGGACCCGATCGCTATTCTTGGTCAATACAACAAACTTGGATTCGAGCAACCCAAAAACGGGGACATTGCCTTGGCAGCCCTTGACAAGCTCCCTGAGACGACACAAGAAATCCGGGACTGCTGTGCCGATTTAAAAGTCTTGGGAAGAAAGGAGTTCAAGCTACTCTTGAAATGGCGTCTGAAGGTCCGGGAGATCCTTGGATTTCCCTCAAAAAAGACTACCCTGGAGGCGGCCGAGGAAGTAGCTGAGGTTGAGCCTATGGATGAGGAGCTTCAGATTCAAGAGGACTTGCAAAAAATGAAGGAGAGAGAGTCCGGCAAGAAAAAGAGGGAACGGAGGCGAGAGAACGAAAAGAAGCAAAAGGAAATCGTACGGATGCAGATGAACATGACAGCGCCCATGGATATCGGCATGGAGCAGGAAGGTCCAAGAGGCGAAGGCGCTATCTTCCGACTCAAGGGGCTCGACCAGACATCCGCCTTGACGCGGCTAGCCAAGGGCAAGATGACGATCACCCGCGAGCCTGCGAAAAAGCCGGATCACGACTCGGGACTTGGCTCATCTGGGGAAACAGATGATGAGAGCGATGAAGACGGCGATCGTCTGGAAACAGAACTAGACGCGCTGTACGACAAGTACAGAGAGCGCAAGATGGAGGCAGACGCCAAATATCGAGCCAAGAAAGCTAGACAGGAGCACGATGATGAGGAGTGGGAGGGTGTCTCAGCTGATGGCAAGTCGGATAGCGAAGATGAAGAGCTCGAGGGCTTCGAAGACAGCAGTGATGAGGATGAGCCAGAGACGGAGAAGGGCGCAAGCAAAGCTCTTCTACGGGATTTGAACGATACACCCGCAGATGCCAACGGGCTGTCGAAACGAGCCGCCAATTTCTTTAACCAGGGTATTTTCCAAGATATCGAAGGGCTGCTGGACTTTTCCGATGAGGAAGAGGTTGAGGAGGTGGCTGTCGCGGAACTTGCTCCTAAATCCCAGGAGAAGGCTCCCGCCAAGTCAAAATCTAAGACCAAGGTGGCACCGCCACCAAAGGAAGCCAAGGAGGAGAAAGATCACGGATTTGAAGTTGTCAAGAAGAAGGACGATGAAGATTGGGAAGAGGTAGAGAAGCGTACAAAGGATGGTAGACCAAGTAAGCTAAGACCATTTCATCGACACTGTTGTGAAGAGACACTAACAGCAATCACAGATATCGACATCATCACAGCCGAGGCCATGACACTCGCTCATCAGCTCGCATCGGGTGAAAAGACATCATACGATCTTGTTGACGATGGCTTCAACAAACTTGCGTTCAAGGATCGCGATGGCCTGCCGGAGTGGTTCCTGGACGACGAGGGCAAGCACGACAGACCGCACAGGCCTATCACTAAGGCTGGAGCGGACGCCATCAAGGAGAAGATGCGCGCATACAACGCAAGGCCTATCAAGAAGGTGGCAGAGGCGCGGGCCAGGAAGAAGTTTAAGCAGGCACAGAAGTTGGAGAAGCTGAAGAAAAAGGCGGATATTGTCGCGGGCGACGAGGGAATGTCCGAAAAGGACAAGGCCTCGAGCATCGCCAAGCTGATTTCGGCGGCAGGGCGCAAGGCGAAGCGCCAACCGATGAAGGTTATCAAGGCTTCCGGCTCGAACCGCGGTATCTCGGGGAGACCCAGAGGAGGTACGTCCTCAACCTATGGTTTATGGATGAAAGTGGATGCTAACAGTCTGTGCTACAGTCAAGGGGCGGTACAAGATGGTGGACCCCCGCATGAAGAAGGAAATGCGGGCGATGAAGAGGATATCGAATAAGAAGAGGTGAACTCGACGGTAGACGGTGAGGCGTGGAGGGCGCAACATATATGTCACAGACAAACTTGCCTAGTCATATTGGCGATGAATGCTCACTCGTGTCTTGGCGAACGTGATATTCTATGCATGTTTTGTCCTGCTGTGAACTGATCTTACAAAATTGCTCAGGGGGAAGATTGGACCACTGAAGTCCATGTCATACCTAGCCAGCGTCTGTCAGCCCAACAATGATGGTGTGGCCCGGAAGCTGCGCCTCGAGGATGATGGGAAATTTCCCTTCGAGAGAGACTCATGGGAAAAGTGCACAATAACGTACCAGTAATTTACCGCAACACAGATACCGTCGTCAGAACACGACTGCGAGACTTTGTGATACCTGCCGCGACCGTTTAGCTCCACCCTCATAATTGCTTGCTCCTTTCGGTCCGGAGGGGCATAAACAGACTTACCACATGCAAGGCAGATACAGCATATCGCCCGGCTCGAGCGTCACCCGCACCGGCTCCGCGAGTGCCGAATACGCCGTGGCGTTCTCCGCGGGCTGGTCCGGATCCCACGTCGCGAACGGGACGTCCTCTGACTCTGGATCATCAAGGCGCAACTCTAAACCCGCATCATTGCTCCCGGCGCGGTGGTACTGCGCTGGTCTGAGTGGCTTCTCGTTCACGCAGGGCTGGCAGTGCGGAGGGAGGAGGACAAAGTGTTTTCGTCCCAGGATTTGGACGTATATGTTCTCGTAGTTGTCCTTGTGGAGGGCCGTCACGGAGCGGGAGTTGCCAATCCAGAGGTTTATGGCGTCGGGTGAGGGTTGTTGGAGGGCGATGCGCGCAAAGGGGATGTCATGCTGGACGTGGCTGAAGAGGGAGCGGTACTCGTGGCGGAGGTTGTCGTTTTCTGAAAAGGGGGTGTTAGGCGTGGGGGTGGGGTTGAGATGAGGGGGGTCTTACGGGTTTGGGCGTATCGAACTTCATCTGGGGAGGGGGTGTTGGTTTGCTCTTGTTGGATCACGTAGTTGAGGAAGGATGGGAAGGGCTGTTCTTCTTCCCATGGCTTGGCGAAGACGAGAGGGCCATCTTCGTGGTGTGTAGGGGAGTCGGCGTTGCTGTTGATAGTGGGGATCGGATGAGTATCGAGGAGGGGGGTGAGGAGACAGGATAGCGTACCCGGCAGGGGTAACAGCCACGTTGACCGTCTCGTTTGCGAGGTGCTCCTCTAAAGACCGGGCCGACCACGTTTGGGTGGCTTCCCAGCCCGAAGCGGCGCCTCGAACAACGAAGGGCGTGTTCCTGGCTACGAAGCGCATGAACTCAAGCGCACTGAGCTCCTCATCGAGTTCGATGATGGCGGAGCTGTTGAGCTCGTTGTAGGTCGTGATGAGCTCCGCGATGGGGTCTGCATTGTCCATTCTGGAGGCACGAACGGGACACGCCGTCATCAAGGTTGCACCGTGCAGTCAAAATGCAAGTGGGCGCCCGCTTTTGCAACGTTGTTAATTTGCCTGCGTTGTCGGTTATGGAGAACCTCAACCCTACCGACACAGTTAGACTTGAGGCTCACTGCAAGACCAGCTCCTACATACAGGCGTACTCCGCGCAGTTAGACACGGCTCCTCCTACAGATTTCGTGGTTCATGAATCGAAATTCGGCCAAGACGGGAGAACGATCGGGCTCGCGCAGAATGCCAGGGTTTGGTGAGTTGGTGCCTTGCGCGAGAGTCGAAACAGGGTGCAGTCCGTCGATGCGCTTGCCCCCACCACCCCTCTTCGCACCTTTTGCTTTCTTTTTTTTTTACCAGTGGATCGATCTACCGCCGTTTTCAAGATCCTGAGCCGATTGTGGGGCGTCCTGGTCAACCTCGATAACTGGTTTTAGTCGGGCGGTTGGCGAGCCCACGGCCCGAGAGCCCAGTATCGCTATCAGCCTCATCCGAAGGCTGCAACATGATATTTACCTCATTCGTAGCAGGGAATATTGCATCGTTTTACATTTGCAGGTCCATGACGCTAGCCGTTGGGAGGCAGTTGGAGGTGGTTTGGGAGTAGGCTGATCTGCGACGTTCCCTAGGGGTCAACAGTCGCAAAACCGGTGGTGGTCAGTGCGGGCTGGCTTCGTCTGTCTGTGGAAGGAGCGAAAGGACACCGTGCGCTAGCGGCAGCATCCCTGCCGTCCGTCGTTTCGTTTTGCCCTCCCTACACAGTACCTTACCGACCTTACGAAGAGCGGCTGGGATGCCGGATCGATCCCACTCCCCACCGCGACTGCCCACCCACGTCTCGATCGAATTTTGGGATTCCCATTCCTTGTCATCTACAATTGCATGTGCCTTTCTTTGCACGGCATCTGGCGTCTTGTTGCCGCGATCGCGCCGGTACTATCTACGGTTCGTATACCGTGCCTCTCGACAGCGGTTCCCCCTGAGCCCGCCCGCCCAGCGATTTGGATCTGTCTCACTTGTCCCACAAAAGTGTCCCAATCCGTCCAACCCTCAACACTCGCAGCTCCTGTAACCCTGGAACACTGAGCCAGGCGCTCATTCGAACTACTAGAGCCCGCAGCCGCATGAGCGTCGCTGCATACCCACACTGTCCAGCCGCATCTTCGGCGCTGGGAGACACTTCTCTGGCTTGCTGCTCTCTGCGTTGCGCTGAAGGACAATTCAGCCAATCCAGCCGGCCTCCACTCAGGCACAGCTTCGCCGGGTTCTTCGCCGCCAGCTCGTTTCTTCGTTGCCCACCGATAATGGTGCGAGTCTCATAACCCCCCGCCCCCTTCCTTCTTCCGAAGCCGGTGGTCCGCTACTAGGCTTTCTTCCATCAAATTCCCGTTACCCCTTTCTACCCTGGCAACCGCCAGCCCGGCCCATCGTTCGGCGCCGGCCCGCCCTGACTTTGTGTGCCATTGGTCTCAGCCGAGAGATGCTCGGCAGCTTGTGTCCGCCACCTGACTACCCCTCTGGATGCAAGGGGACTTGAAAGCTCTCTGGCGACTATGCTGTGGTATCTGCTCTACCCGATCCGAGGGTGCGTTACCCCCTGATCCCCACGCCCGGCTCGCAATGTCGTGTATCTTTCGTGACCATATTGACCACCAAGCAGGACGACCGAGGCCCCTGTATTGGCCCCTACGCATCCCCTGCGAGCAGCATTCTCGCGGTATGGTGTCTGGGCCGCTCGCCATGTTCAGATCGTGTTGCCCATATCAACGGCGATCGTCTACGTGTTCCTTTATATGTTCCCATTCCTATATACGACTGACACAACCAACATTACTAATGGAGTCTCCAACCTTCCCCTCCATGTCTGGACGGATGCCCAGCCCCTTGACGATCGCGCTGGTCTGGTGCCCGATGTCATCATGCGCTCTATCTGGGTTCATGGCAGTTCCATGAAAGCTCTCGACCGCAATGTGCTGCTGGGGGCGCTCGAGTTGCAAGACGAGGTTCTAGGATCCACGACGAACTTCAACCCTCGCCAACCTGCTCCTCGCCAGCCTGCGATAGCCCCCGACTTTCCCGACCCCACAGTCGATCTTAGTCTCGCAGAGCGAGACTCCTTCCACATCATAAATGGCGTGACTGACAAGTCCTGGTTCTTTCACTCGCCCCTCCAGTACTGGTCCGGAAACAGCAGTAATATTGCCAACGATGGTGATATTGTTTCGACTGTCAACGCTAGAAAGACGCAGTCAACGTCGGTTAACGTCACCTTGAGACACTCCATCGTATTTAGCGGCAAGCGCTTTGAGGAGAGGAAACTTGTCGCGGCGGATGCCCTGGTCATCACTTTGATTCACCTCCGAGACTCTCCTGTCGGCAAACAGTGGGTCAGGAAGCTGGAGGCGGTTGCTAAGAGCCCCCAAAACATGTGGAGAATTGTCTCTGAGGGTGGGAGTCAGCTCTATGAGTTCCAGTTTCGCCCCATGTCGTGGTTCGACCTGGTCGTTCTGAGCATTGCATACTCACTCACGCTGGTCTACCTCACCATAAGTCTCTCAAGACTCCACGCTGTCAAATCTCGGCTTGGTCTCATGGTGACGATAATATGCCAGATTGCGGCATCCATCGTCTCTAGCTTCACCGTTTGTGCCATCTTCAAAGTCGACCTGTCGCGTATCCCCTCCTACGCATACCCGTTGGTGATTCTCTCTATCAGCATGGAGAACTCACTGAGGCTTATCAACGCCGTCATCATGACTTCTTCGAGCATCAACATCAGCGCCAGGATAGGAGAGGCCTTTGGCACAACGGCTCATGTCGCCGTCGCAAATCGACTGCAGAACCTTCTGATTCTCTTTATCTTATCTCGAATAACGGTTCCTGGGGTTGCCGCGTTCTGCACATTTGCCGCCGTCGCTATTGTCTTTGACTTTTTCTATCTAGCCACCTTCTTCCTGTCGGTCCTTAGCGTGGATGTGCGACAGCGAGAGCTTAGCGACCTGGAGAAATCATCGCTCAAACGAACGAAACTTCAGCAATCAAATGGTGGTAATTCGGCTTGGGCGAACACCCTCAGACAGATTCGTCTCGGCGATGTTGCTCTGTCTACTCGTATTGCCGGTACCATTGTGGTCCTTGGGTTCGTTCTTACTGCGCAGCTGCACTATGCTCCCGATAGCGGCCGTCGGTGGTTGGACAGAATATTCACCTTGTCCTGGAAGAGTACTGGCGGTAAAGCGCTGAAATCTTCGCTGTTGAGCGATATTCATCAAGCTAGAAGTCCAACCTCCTGGCTTCGTCTCCAGGATCACGAAACCGCGCGAGAGGTCATAAACGTCGTCAAGCCTTGGGCACATAGCTATGTCGCACTCGTCTATGACCCTGTCGTTTTCGTGCTTAACGGTTCCGATCGAAATTCCAGTGTCAAGGAGCCATACTTCTTGCCCGCTGTTTACGACTTTTTCCATCACGAAATCTATCGTTTTACGATTATGCTTATGACCGTGGTGGCTATGATCCTGCTGTTTACTCGGTATCTTCTCCGGGACGGTATCAAACAACCTGGAGATCCGGAGCATCCCGAAAACGAGCCTTTGCTGTCAGTTCAGACACTCAGCAGAGACCACACACTCGACGTTGTCATGATGTCGGCCTCCCCAGATGGATACCTTATTTCGGTTGGACTTGATCGAACCATTCAAGTTTGGGATGTCCCATCCGGTGCAAAGAGTCGCGTACTGTGTGACTCCGGGATACCTCTTGAGAATCCCTTCCCAGTTTTGAGCATGGCCATCGACGATGATTCGAAGCGCCTGGCTTTAGTGTCGTGGAAAGCAGTCTTCTTCTGGGACATTGAGCAACGACAATGGGGTTCATACATACGGATCGATTTGGGCGGTTACAGGCCAGAAGCGGTATTCTTCAACCCCAAAAAGGCCAACGCTCTACGATCACTTGTTGTGGTGAAAAGAAACGGCACCATGATGGAGTTGCATCCTGGTGATGATAAACTCATGGAGTTTGTTGTTTGCAAGACACCTCTGGTCTTAGCTGTGCCTTTTGCAGAGTGTAAGTAGCGCGCAAAAGTCTGGATGTGCTGCTCAAGGAGACTAACGCATCTTCAGACTCCTCAACCCAAAATACGTCCCGGATGTCAATTATCACAGCGTCTAGAAAGAGCTGTATTCATATAGTGAACCAGGATGAAGATGGCTGGGCGTCTAGAGAAGTGAAACTCACGCACCAAGACCCAGAACGAGGCCCGAGGGGTATCCACTCCCTGATACCTATTCCATCATTATCCCTCTATCTGGTCGGCCGATCCCATGCAGTAGATTTGGTGGACCTGGAATCGTCCTGCATTATTTTCACACTCCGAACTGAGGCGATGAAGCAGGGTTCACTGCGCCACATTGCGCCGGTACGGGTGCAACACAATGGTTTGGCATCATTGACGTTGGCGTACGTCGATGCCGACACGGATGACTTGATTGTCCGCACCTATCTACCCGAAGACGAAACAGGGGTCATATACTCGTATAATCCGGTGGATGCTAAGAACGGCCATCGGCAGTCATGGGCTGCAGAGCGGGAGGTCACGAGGCGCGTTCGGAGACCTGGAGCTTGGGAAACACTGTCAAACGGAAGTATCGTAGGTGTGCGGCGACGACCAACTGCGAATGGAACGAAGAAGCAACCACAGGCCACCATGTCTATATTCCAGCGTCTTGGTGTCGGCCAAAATGATACAAAGCCCTCCTCCAGAGGCCAAGACGAGGCATGGGAGGCATGGGTCATTAGCCATCTCGAGACCACCGGCGACATTGAAGAAAGACTACTCGACGAACACCCAGGGGAAAGGAGTTCAAGAACGAGGGGGCATGTTCCTAGCCAGCTGATGATCTCGGAGCTCGGGCCGATGGCTAAGTTTGGCACGACGAGCGTTGCCGTCGGGTTTGGGAACGTGGTCAAGGTGATTAGTGTCGGACATGAGCACTTTGACAACACGCAAGACCGGTTTAGATCGGGCGGAGATATGAGAAGTATGATGATTAGGAGGAGGAAAACGGCGGGGTTAACTAAAATCAGGGCGAGCTACTGATATCAGTTTGGTTGGGTCTGTTGGTCGGGTGGCACGATGAATTTCTGGCGGTTTGATCTTGTTTCGTTTCTTCATTATACCCCATAGTGTTGTGTATCTAAATGTGGCAGGGAGAAATGGCCCTGGGCTGGCATATGATGGTCTTACCTAGTTGGCAATGCTGTCAGCTCTTTAGCAACAAGCTATTAAGAGGGCCATGTACAATACCATCTTAGTGTTGTTGGATGTTCATTGCATGTCACACATATCAGGCGGGGCCCGTTTGTTTCGAAGAACCGCCTAGGTAGTGTATATATTAGAGAATATCTGACGTAAACTGAACGTGACGAGTGTGTCATCGAATTAATAACGTCATAATTATAGGCGCCGCTGTACCGTGTCTCGGGATCCATGTCCTGTCTAGGTCTCTGCCTCGTACCTCGTACACCCCTCTACATCATCTACTGGTCATTAACCATAAAGTCATACCCTGTCCTTTTTGAGGCGGCGCAGCCATGCCCGATCGTATTCTCCGTGCGCCTGTCCAAACCTGAACTCTGCGCTCATCAACCACTTGATAATATATCTCGGCCTGTGTCTCGCAGCTCGCGTTCTCCAAATTAAAATAATAAGAAATGGTGTACAAAAAATGTAGAAACCTGTTCATGCCGTCGACAACCATTGTGATGCTTCCATCGTAATGCCGACAGATTCCTTCATCCGAGCAACACGGGGCCTTTTTAGCTCGTGAAGTCTGCATCTGTACAAACGCAGGATACCAGGCCTGGATGCCTTGCTCTCCCGAAGAGGTGAAGGGGATTCTCTAGCCACGTTGGTCTGGGAGCTCAAGTCCTTGTCCTTCGCGCGTGCGAGTGTTGGTGCTGCCGGCGCGTGGTGCTCGCAGACTGGTAGGCCGATGTGTCGAACCATGCCTTGCACTCTTCGCAGGCCTCGTCCATGCGAATCGTCTGCCAGACGTCGCGCTCTGCGCAGGGGGTCTGGATGAGGGACGCATCACGGCAGAATCGGGCGAAGCTGAAGCTTGTGTGCTTGCAAAGAAATGCGTGGGCGTAGTATTTGCACATGGTGGGCGGTTTGTGGGTTGGTCTTCTTGGTTGATAGACTGGCTGATGCTGAAATTGTGGAAAGTGTGGTGGTAGGTGGTAGACCGGAATGAATGGCTCTAGTCGTATGGAGATGAAGTTACTGATGAGGGGGTAGATGAGGCTCCGGGCAAGCGGCACAGGCAGAAACAACACAGTACGCAGGCAGCCGCTGGGCGTGTTTGTTACTTGAAGCGAGGGTAAGGGGAGTCGGGGACAAGGCTCGTTCCGTCCAGCCGGGTCGCTGTGCCTTGCGGGGAGGTGTTAATGGGGTCTAATATGGCGGCGTCATAATCTGGAGGCAATGGGTTGGTGGTCTTTTTATCGAGGCAAATAGGGTTCGGCTTGGCGTCGGTACCGGCGATAGGGGTCGACTGAGCTGAGCGCGGGAAGAGTGGCGAGAACTCTGGTGTGCAGCCTCACCTATGGTGTCCCAAGGCAGCACTTTGTTGCCTGATTGGGGTGGGAAGGGCTGACAGGAACGCTGCAAGCCGTTTGGTCGGGTGAAGAGGCTGAGTACTCAGCTGCCTCCCGTATTGGAGCAGCCTCAGCTTCCACGCCCACACTTTCGGGTGTGTGACGTAGTGCGGTCAATCAAGTGGCTCGACCAAAAAGCTCGCGATAGCTGAAATTCTCGGGTTTAACCAGAAAACCAGGAAATGAACTGCAAGACGTGCATACGGGAAGAGGGAGGATGGGTACGATTCCCTTGCAATCGGTTTTCCATTCGACTTTATACGAGCAAGAACTATGAGATGAATAAGGCATTTGGGACGACGGACTGGTCTCAGACCACTGGGGCAAGGACTCTCGGGGCAGCGCGCCCATCCGCCGCGGCTTTCTAGCAAGCAATGTTTTGATGCAGAATACCGGTCCCGGTGGCCACTCCGGTCGAGTCCGCACGGAGCGGCCAATGGGAGCACCTGGAGAACCGAGCGGAAGACGGCCCGGAAGTTAATTCAGGCATGGCGTATGCTCCCGGGTCGTATCTCGAGCTCAGACTCTGGTCACTTGACCTGAGTAGCGTCGTCGGTGACAATGCGATTGAATGTCGGCTGTTTCTCCCCTCCCCCTTTTTGACCGCCCTGACTCTACCACGTTCCATGTTGAGACACCGTAGGGCTGCATGCAAGCCGAAGAAAACTGATGCCGTGAAACGAAGCAAAAAAAGAGAGAGAAGGCCTCGCAATTGAGGAAGGCAAGTCTGAGCAGATCGACATACGGGGGTGCACGTTGCTGAGGACACTTTCCTGAGTATTCAGGAGGAGTTGTAAGTCTGGCTCGAGGATTATTGTTCACTCAAGGAGGTGGAAGCAATTCGATCAAGCCGGGGTGTTGTAGTGGTGGTCTTCACCGCCTATTCCTTCCCGCGTCGATGCACCGCTGGCACTTCAAGCAAGAGGCCGATGAGGGTTGCCTGCTGAGCTGTCAGGAGGGAATGCACTGTCATGTCGTGTAAAGCCGATAGAAACGCGAACAGATTGAGGGAGGGGGTCGCGGTCGCATATTTGGTGGCCAAGCGTGATGATCCTGGAGGCCCAAACAGCGCATAACAGAGGGAGTGTTAGTGGAAGGTTGACACCTCGCTGGCACCAATTGCGCTGACAGTCGCTTTTCAGGTCGAGACGTCGTCACAATTTCAGGAGGCTGGGAGTTGAAGGAGAGGCCCACGGCGACCGCGGCCGAGGTCCCGCAATTTCGGATCGGGCATCGGAGGCAAGGATAGTGTTGATCACCACCGGCCTGAAAAATGGCCCGGGAAAGAAGGCTCCGCAACCTGTATTCCGTAACCCGTAGATGCGCGTCTTGTGTCCCGCTGCCTGCACCACATAAACGCGTACTGGCAGACACGGGACGTGACATGCAACGTGCGACAGGTTCTGGAATCAAGGACCTCGTACGCAGCGAGACTCGACGGGAAACGTGGCTCTCAGCGCCCAGCGAGGCAACCTCGGAGGCTGAAGTGTCTCAGAGTCTCAGACAGTCCCGTTTGCGCGGGCGGCTCGAAGTCCGTCTTCTGTAATCTGAAGAGGCCGTTTGATCCCGAGGCGCCTATAAGATTGCAATTGTGATGGAGAAGCGATGCGCGGAGAGGACGGCGAAAGCCGAGCACCTCAAAATCTCAATCGGGAAAATCCATTTGCACCTCGATCCTGGGCGTTCGGGAAAGCGTGTCCCGTGGCGCTTGCCGCGACGGACCAGGGTCTGCAATCAAGCAGACAAGGCCCACTAGCAGCCGCCACAGTGCGCCGCATCGAGCGCGCGCGGGGCCTGTCAACAGCTGGGAGTACGGCTGGAGCACCTGACTTTCCAGTTCATCGCAACCCCAAATTCCCATCACAGTTCCCGTCCCTCGGGCTGCAGTTCGGTTTGCAGCTGCCAACAGCACAACCTACGAACATCCGCCACCAACAACCTACCGCTCACCCAAGTCGTTCATTCTTTCGTCTTTCTTGGTGCTTTCCGCGGAGCATCACAGTCTGCTGTTTGATCTCGAGGCTGGATCTCAAGAGAGTCTGAATTCGTTCCGTGCAGGGGACAGGGAAGAGCAAGCGCACGTGGCTGGGCTGGCGCCAGCGCGTCCTTCGTCAACCCAGCGAGGCGACGAGATCTCACTTCTCTCCTCTTACTCGTTCTCACGTTTCGTCGAGCGCGATCCCTCTGCCGCGTTCTTTTATTCTCCGTGCTTCTCCGTCGTTGTCCAATCGCTGGACCCGCCTGGAAGAAGTCGTGGGTCGCCGGGATATGCAGTCGCCAGACTCGCCCTGATTGAATGACGGTGGACAACTCACCTTGCAGGTCTCCATCTGCACCTTTAACGGCTACCATTCGCTTCTCAGCCCACACCCGACCCGCCGCCGCTCTTTCGATGCCTCTGCGTATGACATAGCTTGGTCTCCGGTACTCATTGTCGCTCATTCAGATATTTCGTCGGCACCTAGATTTTTGGAATCTTGGACTCCTGGTCTCACAAACACGGTGGTTGCGTGGTCGGCGTTGAAGGCTTCGGCTGCTCACTTGCAGCATCCAAACACACCGGCAAGCGACGGGACCCACTGTCGACACTCGTTCATGCACGAGACCCTCGCCCTCCGCTTGTTGCTGCTCAGTGCTGCACGACTCCTTTAAGACACATCCAGCCCTGGCCCGCGCAGCTGCCCTCGTCGCAGCCAAGCCCGGCGCACACGTCCTGCTCGAACAATATTCAAGTCCTAGAGCCGTTCAGAATCCCGGTTGTTTACCTCACCTCATCAACTGTTACGCTTTCCTCGAGCTCAAGGGAAACCGTGGCCGCCCCCGGAAGCAGCCAGGCCACCATTGACCGTCAATTGGGGCCAAACCGGCTTCACGGCCAAGTGCCTGACGTGGTCGCACTCGGGACTCCACTTTCGCCCCAGACTGGCTTCTAGCCTCAGACGAACCTCGACGACGCAGGTCAACCAGTTCACCGCCGTGTGTCCCAAACAAGCGCACGGCCCTTGTCCCAAGTTGTTCTGAGCAGTCCCACGACCTCCTAGGATCCTTCAGCCCGCGTTTGTTCTGTTGCAAAACATCACGGCGGCGCGGAATCTCACCTCAGGAAAATAAACAACTCAGTTGAAGACGTCGCCATGCCCAGTCTTGGAACAAGTCAACCCGTCACCTCCAAATCTGAGCCTCAACTCTGCCACGGTCCAACTTCCCGGTAGGGCCGTTTCCTGGATCCACTAATTCGTCCTCCCGCCTGTACAAAATTACCTCTCTTTGGGCTCTCAGGTTTCGCTGTATCATATTGGTCAGTGCTCCTCCAATGGTGTGAGCTGCCCCCCCGTTGCCCAATTCTAACCCCCAATCTGCAGTGACTGTAATTAAAACCAGAGGCCATTGACCGGCAGCTTCCTGGTTCGAGTACCGGGGTTTTGACATCTCACTCCATCAGCCTTGGGTTGATACGGGAAGTCACCACATTCTGTGTTAGAAGGCATCATTGATGCGCCGTGTGTCTCATCTCGGCAGTCGGTCTTTCATCCATTTGGGCATTTCTGGGCGGAAGGCATCCCCTATCCGGTTCTTTGGCTGTGACAGGAGCGGTAATCCCGGGGTCGTAGGCAACGTCATCACAAAGTTGGTTATCGCCGTCGTCAGCCTCCCTCATCAGGCCGCAAGCATTCTATTTTCGATACATTCTCTTCTTTGGACGACTTTTTTGATGTCAACACGAGGCTTCTGACCTCTTTTGTGGTTTGGTCTGCGTCCTCTGCAGCGCAACTTGTCAGCTGCAGACTAGCTCTCAGGTATGTCGACAGTTCCTTTGGCGTTAATGCGTTGTCTTCGTCTCGAGTCTTGGTAGAGATGATGTCGTCCGATAGACGATTCCGTCCGACGTGGTATTCTACCTTGCTAACTTGGACCCAGATATTATCGCGAGTTCTGCAAACCCGGCCACCGATCCCATGGCTTCCTCAGAGGTCGACCAGAAGTTTCTTGGCAGGCTTGCCAAAGCCGTCGAGAATGAGAATCCCCTGCTAGCCCAGATTTTGTTCAAGATCTTGGGACTCAGCATCAATCTCTCGAACCAGCTAATAAAAGCACAAAAACTGCGCCGACACGGTACGACTGACACACCGGAGGCGCTGGAACTTACCTTCCACATTATCTGGCTGTCTAGAGAAGGCCTGGTCTTGCTGAACCAATACGTTCTCCCCATGGTGGGCGAGTATGTCGAGCTTAAGGTGTTAGCGTACAAGCTACGAGCGTCCTTCTACCACATTTATGTCCTCTTTCACAACACGCCGCCTGTGTCGACAGTCAGCACAAATACCCCCGAGGGTCAGACATCGAGCACCGTACCCAGCATAGCGCCCACCCGGGTGGACAAGGGAAAAGGAGTCGCGACAGATGATGATCTTGAGTTTTCACGAAGCTCGGCACAGCCGATACGGTCCTATGAAGGCGGCCCTGTTGGCCCTCCTCCCGGGTTCGGCTCGGACCGCCTGGAATCACCAACAGCATTCCTCCTCGAACCAGGGGACTATCTCCCAAAAGCTCATCGGTGTTTTCAAGAAGCTGTACAGCTGTCAGATGAGTTACTCTGGGGATCGCATTCACTTCGGCTCTCTGTCAAGACCGAGTATGCCGCATTCCTCTACGAGTGCGTGCACGACAGAGAGGCCAGCCGGAAAATTGCGCAGAAGACCATTACTGAAGTATTTGACTCTACTGAAGGCATCGCGGATGATATGTTTGTCGACTCTAGCGCACTGGTGGACGTGCTTGGAAAGATGATGAAACGCGGGCTTGGATCAAGCAACACCCTGAGAAGCAAGGCCCAAGGGTCAAGCTCTGGCACTCAAGGAACACCACGGGCTGAGTTCGCGGCGGTGACGGACGGGAACACCCATGCCCCGCCGCCGGGGATGATCTGACCCTCTCGTGTTCCTTCTTTTACGATTTCTATGTCAAATGTTTGCATGCATGACGGCTCTGGAAACGAGCCGCTCTGGTCACAGTCTTGTAATTATATGTTGGAATAAACCGCCTTGTGTATTCTGGCCGGTGGTTTGAGATTTGTTGGGTTACATGATGGCATTTTGGCTTCTGCTTTCCTTTTCGTTCGATATTGGAATCTGTTCTTCTCTTGTCTGATGATACCCGGAGCGTCGAAAGCGGGCGACGGTGTCTTGGAAGAATGGTGGGCTATAGAGGCTGTTTTACCTCCTTGTGTGCATTCTAATCTGTAATATTCGGGAGCGAAGTCGTGTGGACGATTGGCCGAATGGAGTTGCTCGGAAGGCGTTGATATCGAAAAGCATTCGGAGCGGAGATGTAGCCAAGCTGCCGCTGTGTTACAGTGAGGTGTAGTTTAGATCTTGATGTCAATCACCTCGTGGAGAGGTTTCGGCAGTGTCTTGTCCGTCGCCTTGTGGTGCTCTGTTCCGCGGCCATCCATTTCCGTTCTGTGCAGGGCCGGCAACCGCCGTCAGTTGACGACAAGTCTCGTTGCGACCGCTTATCAGGGCACGACGTCGTGTTTACTTCCCGTTGCAATGGGCATTGATAGTCTGAAGAAGCCTTCGGCAACGAAGTCTGCATGTTGTCAAATACCTATTAGTGGGTGATTACAATTTCGTGCAGCTTGCCGCCCCTACTGACATCATCGCATCCTCAGTTCCCAGGCCTATCTTCTGCCATGAAGTGATGCTCGCTCGCATTGGCACACCCCTTTTCCCGCCCCGCATTTCTTTTTTACGTCTCCGTCCTTAAAACCAGGAAGGCCATTTTGAAGAGAACAAAAAAGATTAAAACTAAAATAGCGATGATTTCCCACACTCCTTACTTTTACCAATGGACAGAAGTAACACAGAGCGGTAAGCAAAAAGAAATGCTAGAGGGCAAAAGGGCAAAAAGAATCTCTCCCGCCGGGAATTGAACCCGGGTCCCGAGCGAAAGTCATTGTTAGGTGACAAGCTCATATACTGACCACTATACTACGGAAGACTATTGGTGTGGGCACCAATTGTAGCGAGGGATTGTTGAAAATGGGATCGCCAAACTGGGTATATGATAGCGTGGATTCAAGCAACACCATCACTTTTGCATCAAACACTTTGCTTCTGGGGTGTCGAAGAAGGGGTGGTGACTGGTTTCCGGTGAGTATTGGGCTTTGTGATGGGTTTCATGTGGATATAGAGAATGCTCGTATGCTTCACAACTGGCTGATGGGGCTGTTCTCTGAGGTAGGTACTTCGTACCTGCTCCTCCATTACCAACCATCGTGGCATCGGCAGAACATGAAGTTTCGTTGTCAACTCGATTTGCAAGAAGTTTGGGATCACCCAATAGCTGAGCCGCATCAGCTTCATACCGAAGGCGAGGACAGATATCCAAGTGCGGGCTGGGCTCATGTCCCATGTTGCCTGTTGCCTAAGGTGAAAGCGAACGTTGGCGGCTGCCTGTTCGAGGAAGAGTGACTGCCTGCAAGCTAGCAACATGAATGATTTCAGAAACCAACGGCTTTAGAACTTCACGGGGGGGCTTCATGTTCTCGTATTGGTCATGCATTTGAGTGCGTTCCTCTGTTGACCCGATCTCCTGCTATGATAAGGGTAACCTGACCATACTCGCCGTACTGGCCGTGTGTCTTCGATACGCCATGCACTATCAAGCAGATGGACTTACGAAACATTCACCACGTGCATCATATCAAGCAGTTCACGCATCAAGTAAAGTCCAGTACACGTCCGCGCCAAAACCATAGACATTATGATCCTACAAAAAGGCCTCGGCTCTTTTTCCCAAGGCCTCCCAGACTCAGTGGTATACCTACAAAAACATGTAAAAGGGCCTTGCCCATTCACCCAACGCGTTCAGATATTGTCCGAAGGCCTCAATTGCCCAAAGTAACGCCTCCCGAAATCCACTCGAGGCCTAAAAAACTTCCACCAACGCCTCCTAAACTCTTTTCGATGCCTAAAGGACATCCTCTCAGGCCTGGCGGGGCCAGAGGGCCGGCATGCCCGGAAAGAAGGCGGGGGCGGCAGCTGGGGCGGCAGTGTTGGCCGCAGCCGGAACGATGACAGCTGGCGGCAGCAGAGCCGGGTGATGGGCCGGCGCAGGGGGCGGACCGTGGACTGGGATCGCGCCAGGAGGGACAGGCGCGCCGGGGGGAACCGCGATGAGCGTGGCCGGAATGGGGCCGTGGGCGGGCTGGGCCGGTGCGTGGACCGGGACTGCGCCCGGGGGAGGAGGTGCGCCGGCCGGGACGGCGATGATCATCGCCGGGAGAGGGGCTGCGGCTGGCTGGGCGGGCTGGGCCTGGCCGTAGGTGCCGTGGCCAGCGAAGATGATGCCATGCGGCATGGTGGTGGCTGCGGGCGGGGGAGGAGGAGGTTGCAGGGTGGCCTGCAGCTGGCACCAGCGGGTTGAGACGGCCGCGGCGCTGCGCCCCATGATCGCGGCGATGGTGTCCCAGCTGGCCTTTCCAGCATGGGCAAGGATGAAGTCATCCTGGGCGTGATTCCAGGTGACCGAGGGCTCGGTCGTGGCGGCGGGCCGGGAGGTAGGGAGGGCCGGAGTGGGCGCGGACGTGGGCTGGGCTGGGGCGGCAGCGGGAGTTATGGGCGCTGTGGTGAGCTCCTCGTAACGGCGCTTGCACTCTTCAACGGGGTGCCCGGTTATAAGAGAGGCGGTGGCCCAGATGGAGTCCTTGTTGTTCGCTTGAAGAACACAAAAGTCCTCCGCAGCGCTCCAGGGCTTCGAATACTTGGGTTTGCCCTTGTCTGACGATTTAGCGCCAGACGAGGCCAAAGACTGGTCATTCTGAGGCACGAGGTAAGCAATAGCGAACATGAAGGCAGGAGGGATGGAGAAACAAACCGAGTTCTTCGCCATGTTAGGCACGAGGGGACCGGTCGATCGAGTATTGTCTAGCTGCTGAGCGATGCCGTTGATGATGGGATGCGGACCACGCAACAAACCACCAGGTATTTCAGGATATGGGCTGTCACTACCTGGAATCGGGCTGGAACAGGCCGCTTGCGCTTTGCGGTGGCGGATGGGTTTTGTTTTCCGATCGAACTCTTTTCGGGAACTGACGTGTTCTGGAGAGGAGCGGCTTCAGAGTGGTAGGAGCCGAGAAACTACCAGGTAGGTCAACAGAGGCAGCCAGAGGAACCGCGATAATGACAGATCGGTCCTGGTTGGAAACTGGAGTTCGCTTGAGAAAAGAAGTGAAGTATTCCGAACCTCGAGCCTTCTACAACGGAGAAGGAGTTGGTGGCAGGCTGGGGAACGAAGCTGGATTGCCCGGAGGAAATCTCTGGGTAGGAGCGAGGTTTGGCACGTTGTCAGTTAAAGGCCGGGTGCTCTGTGCGTTGCTGGTTGGAAGTTGAATGAAGAGCCTGCGGGGGAGCCATCCAGAGACCTCACGTGCTTCAGGTAGTGGCCAGAGCAGCAATGGGCGCTTCGTCTTTAGAACTATCGCTGACCATTGCCTCCGTATATTCTCCGTCGTCAGATGTTTCCGTCGATTCCGTGTTCTCGCTACGAGACTAAACCGTCTTCTTGAATCTTCTGGTTTCTATTGCTTCAATCTTTTGCTTGGTCTTGTGGAGAATGGTCTTTTCCTTTTTGCTTCCCAAGACTGTGTGGGATCACATCTGGGCACGGCGTGCCATCCCAGTCTTTCAGTCGACCAATCCAGCCCTGACTAGTTGCTTGATTGGTCACAGCCACTGTCAACGCAGTTTTCGGATGCTGAGTTGCCCGACCCGAAGTGTGATGGGGAGTCGAGGGAGCAGTTCTTCGAATACGTCAACCAAAACATCGGACCCCTCCATGTTGAAGGGGCTGAGGGCATTTATGTCCCTACCGCGCAAGAAAAAGCACGACAGGGCGTTTAGAAGAAGGGAATGTACATGTTGCTAGCGGTGCTCCATGACACCAGCTCACAGCCTCATTGCCGGCATGGCCCTGGTGGTATCGTCGATCAGGATTTGCTTGAGCTCTTCGTGGGTCTTGCGGAGAAAGCCCTCGAATGCCAGGCCATGGTGGCTGTACGGCCAGCCATGGCCATCGGTGATGGCCGGGGGGTTCATGTTGTGCGCGTTGGGTCCGACGGCGGCGACGGCTGGCTAAGCGGCAGCATTGGAAGCAACCGGCATTGTAAGCAACCGGTCTCCCCGAAAAAGAGGTTAACCTATATTTCGGTCAGACATATGAGACCCTAAAAGAGAGAACAGTCACGGTTTATCGATGGATAACACAATCCCTCCAAGCTCTGGGGCTTTTCTTCGAACGTGGGATTGGGAAGAGTGTTTGGGGAATAGCTTTTTCCACAAAAATTGAAGCATCGACGCGGAAAGGGGGTGCTTCTGGACCGACAGCATAGGATTGGATCATGGTGATCAACATAACCACTATGCCTTGTGTATGGATCCAAATGAACAGCTGGAAATGGAAGAGTATGAATAATAGAAGCGAAGCAGGGCTGCTTCGAAGGTTTGGTGGTTGGGTAGGAGTCTGGGAAAGAAAGTGCGGGTTATTGGAAGCTGTCAGGCCCAATAATAAAAGAGATTGGACGGACAGACTGACGCGTCTATGATAAGAAAAATGTGAAGAGACGCGGTATGGTCGCGTCGATGCTCTACAGCAGCATATCGAAGAAAGGAATGTCGATACAGGCAGGAAGGGTGAGGAAGAAGGATCTTCAGACTTCAAGACTAATAGGAACGAGGGAAATACAGATGGGGGTATATACCTTATTTGGGCTCAGTCTCGCCATGCCAATCGCAGTGGTCGTTACTTGCTCGTCTGTTCCCAGCAGTCATCGCTGGTCGAAGATGGAGGGCAATGTCTACCATTCGAAAACAGAAAGGATCCAATATCCAAGGTCGTGAATCAAGTCAAAAAAGCTGTAACAAGCTGGCTTGAAGAGAACAATAGAAGTTGCAGCTCCTAACAGAGGGACGACGTGGATCAATGTTGTAGGAGAATGAAGCCATCGCGGGGTAGCTGGGTGGAGGATGTGTGTTTATGAACAAGACGACAGTGCCCAGCACAGTCTGTGCACGGTACTTCTTGGTGGCTAGACTGGAGAATACCAGGAAATGTTTAACAGAGCAGACATTGTTGATTATAGCTTGGATTCCCCCCCCCAACCCAACCCAACCCAAAAAAAAAACATTCTGCCGTTCGGAGTCGTGCTGTTTTATGCCCCTGACATCGTCACAATGAAGGGTTGCGATGACCACCCCCTTTCACCACGACACTGACATCGCCTAAACGGAAAAAGGGATATGGAGGATATTGTAGATCCAAATCACGGTACGCTGAGGTCAACTTTGATCCAGAGCCCCTGAACACTGGTAAACAAAGCGAGAAGCAACATGAATGAAGCGACGTGGAAAATGGGGAGACCTGGACACTTGCTGCGACCTGCCAGATCATGAATAACCATCGCTATATCACATCACTCAAGCATAGTGACGTGAAACAGAGAATCGCTCAACGTAATGGGGTGTTTGGGCAAATGTGAGAGATGACGTTGGCCCGACAGAGCCTCATTCATGCGTTTGTGGTGCCCCGACCTTTGTGCTAACATGCTGACTCAGCAGGGTTTGACCAGGGAAGATGTCAGACACTCCTTCCCCTGTCCCACCCCCCTTTATTATCTCGACATCGATAAAGACGACATCCGCAAGAATGGCGTCGATTCTGCCTCTTCCGGTCAACTATGCCACTGCACTCAAGCTCATCGACGAGGCGCATGCCCAGGACCCAAGGACTGCCGAGGGCAAGAGCGATGGGACCCCGTTCGAGCTCGACTATGCCCAGAAAATGACTCGCTGGCTGGCTGTCCGCTGTCGTGAGGCTTCTCCCACGTTGCAACTTGCCTGCCGTGCACAGCACTTTCGACGGTTTGTTTTCCCATCTACCAACCACCATTGCTGCAGTCAATGTTGACATGGTTGCCAATGGCTCCTCTTTTCCTCAGATGGGAAATTCCTCGCAGCAGCTATCCTATGACGAGACCAGGCTATCTTACCTGGCGCGCTAAGCTCAAGTCGCAGGCCGCGGCACAAGTTGCTGAGCTGCTTGCATCGCCCGTCATCGAACCTGCCCTGGAGCAGGATGTCATCGATCGGGTGGCCGCCCTCGTGCGCAAGGAAAACCTCAAAAGCGACGACGAGACCCAGGTTCTCGAGGATGTCGCCTGTCTGGTGTTCCTCGACGACCAGTTCGACGGCTTTGAGAAGAAGCCTGAGATTGACGAGGACAAGGTCGTCGGCATTCTCAGAAAGACATGGGTCAAGATGAGTCCCCAGGGGCAGGCATTGGCCTTGCAGCTGGACCTCAGCGAGCGCGCAAAGATCTTGATCGAGAAAGCACTCCTACCTCAGTGAAATTAAAGCCGAATTATCACCTTTGCTTGAAGCACTTGACCGTCAGGGAATGCGCGGTTCCATCCCACGCCAGAGCTGGGGTACGTCATGCCCCGCTGCAAGTGCCGGCTCGCTGTTCGGTGTAGCCCATTCCGGATGCTAGCCCTCGGCCACCCCCGCGGTGACTGCAAATCCCGCTCACACTCACAAACCGCAGATTCTGCCTCGACATCACCCTGTTGCTTTAGCCCCTTTTTATTTTTTGAGAAACTTTGGTACCATGACGGCCAAGATACCCCACGCCGAGCTCTCCCGACATTCCACACGTTTGGATCTATGGCTGGCCATCAACGGTGTCGTCTACGATCTCACTGAATTCGCACCTGTACATCCAGGCGGTCTGGAATTCCTCCTGCGATACGCTGGTCAAGATGCCACAGCCGCTTACAATGAAGTCCATTCGCCTGACCTCATCCAAACCGCTCTTCCTCTATTCGATCAGATCAAGCGGATAGGCCTCTTAGACAAATCCTCACCACCAACCACCAGCCCACACCCCCCTGTGACTGCTCCCCCAAAACCGCCCCTATCCTCCCTAATCTCCACCTACGATTTCATGCAAGTCGCACACGCAGCCTTCCCGCCCAAAACCGACGCCTTCGTCTTCTCCGCCGCAACCGACCTTATCACCCACAACGCCAACACCTCCACCTACGACCTCATCACACTCCGGCCCCGCGTCCTCCGCGGCGTCGCCGCCCCCATCTCACTCGCCACAACCCTCCTCTCCTCCCCGACCAAAACCCCCCTCTTCTGCGCCCCAACCTCCCTTGGCAAAACCGTCCACCCCCAAGGCGAGTGCGAGCTCGCCCGCGGCTGCCGCGCCGCCGGCGTCGCCCAGGTAGTCTCCACCTCCGCGAGCTTCACTCTCCGCGAGATCTTCGCTGCTACCTCCCCTTCATCTACCTCTACCTCCTCCCCTCCCTCCCCTACCCACACACACCCCATCTTCTTCCAGCTTTACGTCGACAAAGTTCGCTCCCGCTCTGAGGCCCTGCTCCGCGACGCCGTCGCCCTCGGCATCAAAGGCGTCTTCCTCACCGTCGACGCCCCCGTCGCAGGCAAGCGCGAAGCCGACGAGCGCGTCTCCGTCAGCGGCAGCAGTACCATCTTCACGCCCATGAGTGGCGGTGTAAAGGCGGCGGATGATTCCTCTGGCGGCGGCCTGGGGCGGCTCGTAGGCGGGTATGTCGACGCGAGTCTGTGCTGGGACGACATCCCGTGGCTAAGGGGGTGTTTACCGAAGGGGATGCCGATTGTGATCAAGGGGGTGCAGACTGCGATGGATGCGATGCGGGCGATGGAGGCGGGATGTCAGGGGGTGGTGGTTTCGAATCATGGGGGGAGGAGTCTGGATACGGCGACGCCGACGGTGTTGGTGCTGTTGGAGTTGCAGAGGTGTTGTCCGGGGGTGTTTGAGCGGATGGAGGTGTTTATTGATGGGGGGGTTATGCGCGGGACGGATGTGTTTAAGGCGTTGTGTCTTGGGGCGAAGGGTGTGGGGATTGGGAGGGGGGTATTGTATGCTTTGGGGGGGTATGGCGCGGAGGGGGTGAGGAGGTATTTTGAGAGTGAGTGTCCCGGATCTTTCTTTTGGTCTCCTGTGCTGTCATGTGTTGGAAGAGTCGCTAACGAAGACGTAGTACTGAACGATGAGCTGCAGACGACGATGAAGATGTGTGGGATTACGAGCTTGGATCATGTTCATCCTGGTTTGTTGAGTACGAGGGCCGTGGATCATCTTGTTCCGTCGGAGCTGAGCGAGGAGCATCCGTATTTGACGTGGAGGCCGAAGAAGAGTAAGTTGGCTAAGTTGTAGCTGGGGTTAGGTGATAGGTATGCTGCGGCGGGTTGCGGCTGGGCGGTGCTTGGGGTAGACTGGAGAAATATATAAGTAGAGGCGAGAATGGTTTCTGATACAGAGAGGGATTCGCACGGCTGATGTCCCATACAAGTTCTTCGCATAGATCTTAGATCTTTGGGTAGTTTTGCCAGCTTGACTCCCAAAACGCCGCAATGCTCCAATTACTCCTACATTTGTCTAACTTTATGTCTTGGGGATCGATCATGAGTTCCCTCGACTGAGCGGTCAAAACCCAACAACCAATCTTGATTAAGGGATATAACACTCGAAACCAAAAATACTCGCACAACCACAAGCACACAACTCAATGTTATAACTTGTATCCAATTCGCCTTCAAATTCAAGAGCACAAATTTAGAGCCCCGTACATTAGAAAACATTAAGAACATTACCCTCGAACCCAACACTGACCTGCTTAAAGCCGCACGGCTCTCCCGTCCTGTATTCTTTGTTGCACTTAATGTATGTATCCCTAGCAGAGACTCCCCCAGTCTATCACCCCTGCAACTCCCTAACCTCCCCATCGCCTCTCGCCGTCGACAGCTCATGCGTGTGCCCACCGCTCGGATACCCACCCGTCGGATACGGTTGATACACTGGCTGCGGCGGCTGGTAGCTTGACGGCGGGGGTTGTGGTTGTTGATATCCCCCGTGCGGCTGTGATGGCGGGTACCCTCCTCCTGCTCCTCCTTGTGATGCCAGGGGCGGCTGATGCGGCTGGTACGCGCCTTCTGATCGCTGCGGGTAGCCATCCTGCTGCGGCGGCGGAGGAGGCTGGTAACTGTCCCGCCCTGGCTGATGCCCCCCTTGTGTGGATTGCGATTGCCGGTAGTTATCGTAGTTATCGTGAGCTTGGTACTCCCCGTCCGGCCGCGACTGGTAGCCGCCATCCTGCTGTTGGTGGTAGCCGGCATACCCTGCATTCTGCGACGACTGCTGGTAGGAACCCGGACTGCTCGCGCCATACCCGCCGCCGCCGGGCTGCTGGCTGCTGCTGTACGAGTAGTGTCGCTCGGCTGGCAGGGGAGGGGAGGGTGTTGACTGCACGCCTGAATATGGCGGGGCCTGGGGCAGAGGCGGACTGGCGGGGGGAGTGGGACTGTTTCCAAAGGCGCCGCCGCCCGGGGTATGGTCGTAGCCCGTGTACGGTGGCTTGGCGATGCTGGAGCGCTGGTGCATGGGGGCAACGGCGGCGAAGCCCGCGACGGGGGCGATTTCGGGCTGATGCTGCTGGCCGAAGTAGCCGCCCGCGGGTGGGGAGTTCTGGGACATTTGCGTTGCCGGGGTGCCGCCCATGGGGCCGGTGTTGTAGCCCGGCGGGGGAGGGCCGCCTGGGCTGGGGGTTTCGTCCTTGTGCTTCTTGTTCTGGCGGATCAGGAACCAGATGCCGAAGATGACGAGGGAGATGGCCGCGACGCCGCCGACAACGCCGCCTGCGATGGCGCCGACAGGAGTGGCTGCGGGGACGGACGTCGCGCTCGGGGTTTGGGTGACGGTCGTGGTGGCCCTCGCAGACGTGGATGATGTCGGGTTGAGCAGGCCTGGGGTTGTAGTAGGTTCGCTGTTGGCCGACCTCCTGGTCGAGCTGCTGCTCGTCGAGAAAATAAAGGGGTTGTAGTACACGCTGTCGGTGCCGGCCGCAACGGCGCAGCCCAGCAACGTGTAGCCCGAGAGAGCGGTCGCGGCGCCCTTGGTGTCTTTGTAGACATGTGTGATGCAGTGGGGATAAGACGAGAATCCGCTGTCTTGTGTGTGAGAAACTTGCAGCTTGGCTATTATCACGGCAGAATAAAAACTTACCACCACAGCGTGAGGCCGTTGTCGGTCGTGAAGAGTGACCGCTGAGCCGAGTCGAGGCACGTTGTCCAGACGTTGCATGACGTTGTCGCCGTGTCCGGGCAGCAGCCGACATGCAAGTTGAGCGAGTTGGACGCGCAGAAGGCGGTCGCGTCGCAGTAAAGGGGGTAGTCTACGGGCATTTAATCAGCACGGTTCTTTGCTCGCCGTCTCGACAGGTTGTGGCGTCTCACCAGCACTTCCGCTGACATAGGCGCACGTGTTGTCGCTCGACGCGCGCTTCTCGAGCTGTCTCGGCACATATTGGGGAGGGCTCGTTGTCATCGGCCGCGGAGCATTGAGTAACTGGGGCATGGCGCCGAGCGTCTCCTGTGCCGGCTTATACTGCCTCTCGTTGCTGTCGCGGCCCCATTTCGTCACCTTGGCATTGACGGCGCTGAGAGCGCAGCCAACGGCCGCGAACCCAAGAGCGGCCTTCATCTTCGAATACCCGAGGGGCGACCGGGTGTTCCTGTTCGGAGAGCGGTCCTATCGCGTGGTGGTCACGACGCGATCTCAACCCTCAACCGCGTTTGCGTAATCCGTGAAGCAGCATGCATGGAAGGAAGCCAGAGGCCCCAAGAACCCGGGAAAGTGGCGGATGACAGCTTATGAGCAAGCAAGCAAGCCATGAGGCTCTGGGTGTCTGGCCCCTCCACCCAGACCTTCAGCTGAGCCCAAGCTCCGCAAATGGAGTGTCACCAGCCGGGAGTTCATTGGTGGTGGGCAGCCATCTCGACCGGCCACCCCCGCGCGCTGGCGGCGATGGCGTTGGCGAGCCGGGACTCGACTGGACTGTCGCTGCTGCACACTGCACACGCAGCTGCAAAGCGTGCTGCAAGCGGTGACTGCGCTGACCCTTGGTCCAGCAAGGCTGCAGAGCTCAATTTGTGCGCGTTTGTCCGTCGACTTCGCCTCTTTTTTCCCCGCTCGACTTCTCACTTGTCATCTCTTCATCTCACAACTCCCATCACCCAAAAACTATCATAAAGAAGCCATGAGAATCTCCCATCCCGTCTTCACCGTCCCAAGCACAAACCCAAGATGGCTCAGGTCAACATCCGGGGTGTGGCTCTCACAGCCCGCCCAGATTGGCTTCCAGAAAGCGGACTGAGCCAAATATTGGTGAGCGTTTTCCCTCTTGCGGAATGGTGTGTACGCCCGGCCAGGGGTCCCTTGCAGGGCCTAGGGTGGTCTTGGCGCGAGGAAAACCACGCCGAGATTGCTTGATTTTGCCCAGTGTCAGTCGCTGGCGAGGCTGAGGGCGGGGGGCCGGTCGCCAAGACTGGTCCCCGGAAGGAAGCTTCAACCAGGTATGGTCGCGGAGAGGCCGCGATGCATCATCACCTCACTGATCCTTCAAAAGTCGAATTCTCACGCCACACCTGATCACCAAGCTTGGTAGCATTAGGGCAGGACAGTTCCTCCTTCGGTAACTACTTCCAGCGGACCGCCGACACCGCCATCACTCAACCTGGCGGCACATAGTGGTGCTTCTCAGCCCCAAGGTTGGAGGGTTGCATCCCGGCCCAAATTTAGGAACAACCCAACCGACAGCGACCGGCAGCAAAAAAGACAAAGGCGGGGCAACACTGAGTTGACCTCAGCCACGTTGCGTTGGCAAACGACCAACCGTCGGTCTCTGCCAACGCGTTTGTGCTTGCCTCTCCAATTCTCAATGCTTTACGTCCCTAGTGCATCCTTATTCAGTAGGCGAGTGGCTGGAATACCCGACGAGAATCCTGGAATACAGCGGCGGCCCCCAATCTGTCTCACAACAGGGGCATGTTTGCAGCTTAAGGAAACCAGGCAGACAGACAATTGAACGCCTCTCAAAATGCCACACATTCCATCTTCATAGCAAACTGCATGCATCTTTTCGAGCTCAATGCATGCTCTGGCTTGAGAGGTGGGTTTTTTTTTTTGGATTGAGCTCAGTCTCTCCCCATGGCTGTGAAGTCGACAGCGCAAAGGCCGAACCTAGCCGAACTCGCCTGAGCTGGCTATTCGGAACGGCATCGGTCTACTGCGGCATAAACCAAGGAAGCTGTAGTTCACTTGATACTTCAACGGTGATGTAAAATGATAGTCACTTGTTACACTCCCTAACCATGACCACAAATGACCACAACGGCAGACGCTTTGTTCGCTACCCGGATGAATACTCGTAAAAAGGAAACCAAGCACTGGCCATGTCCCACTGGCTCTACACCAAATCCATTGAGTCCCAACTCCCAAAGTCTGCTCCAAAGTCACCCGTTGACAACCCGCTAAAGATATCATCCCCGCCGAGGTCAAGACCCCCAGTTGACCCGGTCGCACTAGCCAGCCCACCCAGGTCGCCGCCGCCCAGCCCGAGATCTACCCCCGTCCCGTCCAGGCCTGTGGTGTCTAGGCTCATGGCATCGTGATCCCCGGCCGCAGCCACAGCCGCGATTGCATCGCCTAGCGCGATATCGTCTCCTCCTAGCGCCGAAAGCTCTGGCTGCAGCATCGGTGGTGGTGCAGGCGGCGGCACCATCTGTGCCTCGACACGGCGGTACAACCTAACTACCGTCTCTGCCATGGCGCTATCCGCCTTCTGAACGCGCTTCCAGTCGTCCGCCTCGGCCTTGAGTGCCTCGCGGAGCGTAAGCTTGCGCTGCGGCGGTTCTGGGGCGCCAAATGCACCCGCGGCGTCCTGGGGCGAGGTGGCAGCCGCCGAGGCCTCGCTGGTGGCGTCGGGCGCGCATACGATAGCTGTAACGACGTCGTATGCGATGCCGGCGCTTTGGCTCTCGTTGTGTGCTTTTAATTCTTCGAGGAGGATCGAAAGAAGTCGTTGTGCGCCGAGAATCTTCAGCGCCGCGAGGATCTGCCGGTGCGTGTATGGCGGCGGCACCCCATTGACTGGGGGATTCTGTGCCCAATGGATGAGGCTTTGTACCGTGTTTCGGAGGGCAGCTGGGAAGCCACCAGTGGCTGGTGTGTTGTTCGGTCCGTGTGTGCCGGTCCAGGATTCGAGTTCGCTGTGGTCGGCACCACCTGTGCGTCGAGACAGCGGGATGTTTTCCTTCAGAGCTCTGAGAAGGGGCTCTACATCTTGTGATGCCGGGTCTTGTCGCTGATACGTCCGAAGTGCATGCTCGAGAGGCTTCGCCACGATGTTCAGGACCGAAGCCAGCATGGTGGATGCATCGCTCGAAATTGAGTTTGGCCGTACTATGAGTTGGAGCATCCGGATGACAGCTCGTTGTTGGCTATGAGGGCCGTTTGTCCATAAATGATTTGAAAGATATAGGATCGCTGGAACGAGTGCGGGTAACAGCAGCACATCAACGAGATCTAACGCCGTTAGAATGACTGCCGAAACACGTCAAAGGGAGGACTTACACTCCAGGCCGCTCCTAAGCAGGTCCTCTGTAAGGTTTCCCGTGCTTAGGGCTAACACAATCTGCTGGAACAGCGTGGGCATCAAAAGATAAAAGTCCTGCGGAGGACACGTCGACATGAGGTCGTCTCCTAGACCACCAGCTTCCGTATCGAAAAGTCCGTGAATCCAGCCAGACAAGTGAGACTTTTCCTGTTCGGTGAGATCCTCTAAAGGCCGACAGAGATGACCCCTACTCAAGAGCCTGCCGACAAAGGAATCTCCGGAGCGGATACCGAGATCGGCCGGAGTAAGGCCATATCGATAGACAAAAGCAAGCAGGAGGAGAAGGATGGAGCCAAACTCCTCGTACACGGGCTGATATTCTCCCTGGTCTTCGTCATACCCTCCCCAGTTGTCAAGGACTTCACACAGAGGATGCAAGATCCTTTGCTGGTTGTTGAACAAGAGCAGAATATCCAGAGATAGCGGCCTGCTCGCAAGCTGACTGCATAACTGCTTGAGGCTCATGGTTTCCTTGTTTCGACAGAGACTGACAATAACCTGTGCCGAGGGTTAGCTTTTTCCCTCGCGGAAATCAACGGCAGAGCACAAACCTCGACGATCGCTTGGGCCGCTGCGCCGGTATTGCCATTCATGTTGTCGAGCTCCCCAATGAGTCTTTGCGCCCTCTCGAGGTCCTCGAGACAGTTTTGGACCAGCGCATCTTTGACATACCGGCCCTCGTCTGGAAGAGACTGGTATGTGATATCGCCTAACAGTGTTTCGATGGCCGATGAGGAGAGTAACCCATGCAGCTGACAAGCAAAGCAAAAATCTTGCCGGACAGAGTCTTGAAAGGACGAGTTGCTGTTCATGTCAAACATGCCAGACAGAGTCGGGAAGACGTTAATGTCGACCTGTGCTAGCGCCTGCGTGATGCACAGCTCGGCATCAAATGGATACATTGGTGTGGAGGTCGCAGCGAGCGAGCCCAGTATCAACGGGACTTTGTTGACCACGAACGATTTCAGCAGGTGGCCCGTTTTCGACCCTTCGTTCCGGAACACGGCGTTCGCCAGAACGTCGAAAGATGCCAGTATTAGTTGTACCGCGGTGGTTTGGATGTCACCCTATCTGGTCTTAGCACCCGCCTCAAAGTTGCTTCCGCGGAGGAAAACAAACCTGGTATCTGTTGTGTAGATATGTAAACAATGCATTATCATCAAGCGTAGGCCGTCCCACGAGCTAGAAACCAGTCAGCACAGCCCCTTTCACTCCAAAACCACCACCACGAAAAACGAACCGCAGCATGGACATATATGTACAACCCCGCGCGCGAGTTCTCTGTGGGTATCACGGGGACCTGGAAGCTGTCCAGGCCGATCATGTCCATGTAGCTGTTAACCTCAGTCGTGTCCTTCTTCTCATCCGGATCGAAGCTCGCAAGTGTCTGTGTCCGGAACTGCTCCAATCGACTGATGAACTCCGCGGGAATCTCCATAATGGACGGCATGAAGCCATCCAAAGCCTCAGCGAGCTTCTTCCTTGTCGCTACACATGTCTATTAGCAAAAACCAAACCAACCCAGCCAACCTAGACCGTATCACTCACCTTTCGAGCCCGCCTTCGCAAACGTCCTCAGCACCATCGGGCTGTTGCAGACCTCCAATACCAAAACAATAAACGACTGCCGCGCCATGATCATCTCGTCCTTAGTCTGCAGGCTGTGCACGGCACCGAACGCGTCCCGCGAGAACGCCGCCGCCACATCCGTAAACAGCACTATCCAGCGAGCCAGGAGCCTCACCACCTCAATCGCCTCCCTCGCGGTGCGTATCCCCTGGCCCGACTGGAGCTCCTTATGCAACCGCCAAAAGATCAGCTCCTCGGACGCGTACGAGTGCGTCCATCGCACAACCTCCACCCTGTGCTGCTGCTGCCGCGGCTGCTTCTGTTCCTTCCCCTTCCCCTTCAGCGACACCACGCCGCCGCCCTTATCCCCTGCATTCTGCTGCTGCTGCTCCTGCGGCGCGTAGGTATGTGAAGACGAGTATTTATACAGCGCCCTCAGCACTGACGGGGTATCGACCAGCTTCAGCTTCAGCAGCACCTGCAGGTACTGCAGGACGCGGGGGTCGAGGAAGTCGCGGTGGCCCTTGGTGGTGCGCAGCAGCAAATCGGCGACGTACGCGGGCGGCAGCCTGTGCTTGAAGGCGATGATGGGGGCGTAGGCCGCGAATTTTTCGGTATCTAGGCGGCGGAGACGGGCGCGCTCGAGGAATTTCTGCCATTGCGCTACGGCCGCAGGGAGGGCTGCTGTCGCGGGGCCGCTGCCGAACATGGTGGGCGCTGCGGCATTGATTCTCCGGCGGTGCGTTGCTGCTCAACGCATCGAACAATGTCGCGTCAGGTTGATGAGTGGTGATGGAATGGACGGGTGCGATGCGATGGGCTCAGCAAGTCACGCGCGTTGGGGGCGGCACGCGGACGATTGTTGAACGGTTTGCTGCGGAGGCAGGGCAGGTTGGGTCGGGACAAAACAAAGGACGGGCCGCGCAGCCAGCATTGGAAGCTTTGTTGCAACAAAGGCCGGACGGACAGCCAAGCTCCTGAGACCGCTCCCGGCAGGCAGCGCGGTTTTGCCCCGCCCTCGGCGCTGGGCGCTGCACAGTGCAGCACAGTATGGATCCGGGTATCGTCGAAGCCCCTGAAAATGGATCCCCAGGGGCCAGGAGCCTCCAGATCCGCCTTTAATTGAAGAACTCGGGGTACGACTTCGCGATTTCAAGGAACCAAAAAAAGGCCTCACCGGGAAGGGCAAATAGGCGGCAGCGTAGGATACTGTCCTTTTCCCTCAGCGAGGATGAAAAATCCTCCCTAAAAAACCTGCCCAAAACCCGGGCGTTGGAAAGGAAAGCCTAGTTCGTTGCACAGGAGTCACGGCCCGGGTGCGTTGTTACGCTCTCGCTTGAAAACTCTCTTCCAGTCGTGGACGTAGCACCGCGCCGGCCACTCGACCGACGTGAGGTGACACCAACATACCTATCCTCATGTTGTCCACCCTCAGGGACTTCTAAGCAAGTTCTCATCCTGCCTGCCTGCTTCATGTTGACGCTCTGCCGTGCCATCCCCTGCAAATTCCTTGCTGGGAAATGAGAAACAGTGGTGCAATTACCAGCGTATGCTCCCATCCGGTCTGCCATCTAGCTCATCGTACTCGTCACATAGCATACAGTTGTCCTAATAAACACATATGCACTAGAATATATCCGCCGTCGTCAAATTCATCCATCCGCCGTCCATCTATGCCGACCAAACCCAAATGCCTCCGGCCATGTAACAATCCTACATCCCATCATGTCGATTTCGATACCAACCCCATTGCCCGACAGCAAGGTCGAGCCCAGCCGGCCCCCCTCAGTCTCAGCGCCAGTCTTTTGTCCCCACTCCCAGCCCTCGGTCCTTTAATCCTCCTCCTTTTTGACCTTCCTCCCCTTCCCGGAATAACCCTGCGCCGTACCATTCCCATTGCCGTTCCCATTACCGTTCCTCCCGATCCCCGCATGGCCGGGCGCCCTGGGACCCAACATCCAGTCCTGCATAGCCAGCCACTCACTCCAGGTTGCCTCAGCCGCAACGATCTCCTTCTCCGACACATTCTGCAGCGGCCGGAGGAACGGTACCATCTGATCATCGCCCATGTCATACGCCGTCTTGACAGTCAACCAGGTGTCGCTCTTGGCAGCAAAGAGGTAGTTTCGACGTTCTGTTTCGTGCAACGGACCGACGCCCTTCTCCCAGTCGTCGCCGAAGAAGGAGTGGAGTACCGAAGGGAAGTCATAACCAGTCGCGACGAGTCGGCGAATGTATGGGAGTAGTGTAGCGTTGGGGTAGACGCCGCCTCCGCCCGGCGAGGTGAGGGGTTTGTTGCTGAGCGTGGCGCCGCCGGCCGCGGATGGGGAGTTGGCGGAGCGGGAGGAGAGCACAGGGCGGTGGGCTCTTTGGAAGGGAAGCTGTATGTTGACGTGAGCGGCTAGGGCCTGGACGGGGCCATTATATTGCGCATGGTCTAGGAAGTAGCACACGCATGACTGGAAGAAGGGGTGCCACTCAAAGACATCGAACTGGCCGTTGACGAAGGGCTGCCAGGGGGGGTAGGTTAGCAAGGGGACCTCAACACTGGTCTGTCCGCCTATCTCATGATATTCCTCGCCGTTTGGGTGAGTTGGAAGGGAGAGAGGCAGAACGTGAAGAGTTGGGAAAGGGTCTTTACCTGCCCACTTGCGCCTGAGAATGCCATGGCGTTTAGGTTAGCGGTGAGGGATGTCTCGGTAGATTTGCTGTCAGCTGCAGGCGTCTAGTTCCCGGCGGACGGCGAGTCAGGCGGTTGGTGACTGGTCTCCGGGTCTCCCACGAGTCGTATCTCCGTCCAAACGGAGCCAGGAGGCGAAATATTGCAAAGGGAAGTTCGTCGGCCGAGGTAGCAGGCACTTGACGAGAGAGAAATATTTGAAGAATATGACAGTGGCTGGTATGGACGCAGTCCGGCACAAGTTGTCCGTTGTTCTCCTCTCCTACAGGCTCCCTTCTTCCCTGGCCCGCTTGACCGCCTCGCAAGGTTTGCGAATTCTAGAGGACGGTGCAGTACGGCCTGACTGGAACGCTGATCAAGCACGAGGTGGCCTTGTTCTGCAGATGCAAAAACGCATAAAGAGATGTATTCAAGATCGGCAGATCATGAAGATTGTAGAACGGCTGGAATACTGATAGTGGCAATGATTCTGGGGCAGATGGGAACGCTTCTTATAGATAGCCCACATGCCGGCGCTTGCAGGCAACATGAGAGGAGTCTCCGACTCCCTTCGTCCCCTTGCGACCCTGGGCGGCCCGCCATGGGGGAAAGAGGAGCGCCAAGAATGCATGATGTGCATGTACCGACCTTACTTAGCTACTGGGGAAGGGGGTAGTGAGAAAAGTCACCATCTATGTGCCATAGCCGGGGGTAAGGGGAGCAACTCCCCCCCACACACCGGGCCGGCGATTGAGGAAGCAGGGAGGCAGGTAGGTCCATTGGAACTAAGACAGGGACGAAAGCGAGGCGAAGGGATTATCGGCTTGCCGCAGCTGAGCCAGTGCCTCTGAAGGGGCAGGGGAAGGAGTGCTTTGCTTTTTTTTGTGGTTCACTTTGTTCGTGGGGGATGACGATCATGGATGAGAACGTCTGGGTGCTGGACTCCACCGAGCAGCTATGGCCGCTGTTCTCACACCACCCCGTCTCCGTCAGAGAGTCATCAGACCGCGGGAAGTACAGGCGAGATGCAGGACCGGCATGGCCATGTTATCGGGACCGAGGCCTGGCTGGTCGAGGCCAGCGCGACGCGTCTGGTAGGTTTGGAACGTCGCGGGCGCACTGGACCGTCGACGATCGGGAGTCGAAAGCACTCCAGTCGCTAAGCGCGTGTAGCTGGATCAATATGGCTGAAGTTGCTGAGGTCTGGAGCTGAAGGCCATGTGGTATCAACCGCAAAATTACCGAGAATGGCAATAACACGAGGGGAGCCAAATTGCAGGGATGGAGACGAGGGACCACAGCGGCCGCAGAAGGATAAATCGCGGAATCAACAGACAAGCGATGCGAACAAGCCGGTCGGATCGCGCTTGTCGATATCGCGGCGGGAATCCCCCGAGCACGCTGCGGATCATCACTGGCTTGCGGTTTGCAGGTTGCCGGGGGGGTTGAGGCAAGGGCGCTGAACTTTGGATGAAGTGAGGCGTCGAAACCCAGGGTCTTGGGGTGCTGTCCAGGATCTGGGCGCAAATCAAGATCCAGCACGACCCCTTGGAGCGTGCGCTCGGCAAGGTCCCGTCAATTGGGTCAGACACCCCCAGGCTTGCCCAGCGCCACCTCCATATCCCGCCCGGCGGTCTGGCCAGGCTCTTCAGCTTTCTTCACGCCAAAGACTCCTCCCTTGCGGTCGATTGCCATAGGGAAGATTCGTCATCAATTTGCCGTCTCTGATCTGGAGATACTGGTTGGAATTTTGTCTCGCATCCACCAGCATACGTCACTCGGCATGCCCAGCTGGAAACCCCATCCTTGCCCTCAGCTAGGGCTACCGTTAGCGATGTACACTCCCGACTGCGCAGGTAAGGTGGGTTGCCGTCAAGAGGAGCGTCGGAAACGCTTCCACAACTTGCGTCTTGGCATCACCCGTCGGCGGAGCGAAGTTGCGACGGGATTGGAGGTCAACCAGCCTCCCGCGTGCCGTCACAGCCCGGCGGGAAAGGGATTCGCCGCCCGAAAGGCCGGATGGAAACCCCTGCTGGCCGAGGATCGACGCAGGGTGAACTTCGCTGAGTCGGAGCATCTTTCTCGTGCACCTCGCCTGTGACCTCGATCAGGAACCGACGGCACAGCGCCGGCTGCGATTCACTCCTGTACCTCTGGCTGCAGGGACCGAGAGGTGTGCATTCCCGAGTACGGGCGGCAGTGCAACGCAGCGCGGCAGTCTGTCAGAGGCTGCGCGTGCATCCTGCTGGCTTTTGGAACGAGTCCATGTGCATGGATGCCTCTCTTGCAACAGAGTTGCAGGACCCCTACCTCCGAGTCGAAACGTAGACGACCACGATCTGCGCAGACCGATCTCTCGGCCCCTCATCGCTCGTGACAAGGTATCAAGGTGCCCGGTTCGGGTCATATGCCAGTGAGAGCCGGATACAACCTGTGGCTCCTCTGGCACTTCCAGCCTGGCCAGTGCTCGGTGAGCTTTTTCGTTGACCTCCGAGTGCTGGAAAGATAGCATAGAGCGCTGTAGGATAGGGACGAGAAGGGTTGGGGCGCTGAGAAAGCAGCCGGTGTCGACAAGCAGCCTGCAACGGTGCACGATGAACGCAGTGTTTGTCCAGCCAATTGATGTCACGGCCATCGGCGGCAGTGACCTCAAGATCGGTTTCTTTTTTTTTTTGTTTTGGAAAAAGGACACTTGCATCGTCCCAGCGAGTCGGTCTTGTGTAACATCAAACCAAGTCACTAGCTTTTCGTGAGTGCGCAGCAAAGCTTCCGATTTTAGGGACTCTGCCACTGCGTCTCGGGTGCGGACCACGTTGGCGAGCGGAGGTAAATATCGAAGAAACCGGGCATGCCACCCCGAAGTTTTTCGGACGCTCTTCGCGATTTCGACTGGCTTCAGGGCTTCAGGGACGACGACCTCAAGTTGGACAATTCGAAGATTCCGAATGCCCCTTCGCTGCACCGCTCGGATTCTTGGGTTGTAGTCAACCACATGCCAACTCGGAACGTGGGTGTCGACACATGGCGCGCGTCTGATCTTGTTTCGTGAGTGAAGCACCCCACAGGCTCGAGAGCTTCTGAGAGAAGAACTTTCCCTGGTTCCTGAGCCCCCAAGCCTTCGGGTGGTGGGCGACAGGCGGGAGGAAGGCTTCTAGAAGATTCAGGGTGAAGCGCACAGACGGCTTCGGGGCAGATTCGGGGCACGGATCGCGCCAACCTCGATTGGTCTTGAACTGATCTGCAACACTCGCTGGAAAGCCAATCGTAATCTCGGTGAGGAGGCTCTGCGACGAGGTGAGCTGAAAGCTGTAGATCAGGGAGCCATCGTGCAGGTGGATGCGTCAATCTTGCCACAGTCTGGAATTCTGGAGTAGAGTATCGCGGCCTCCGTCTGGGCACTTGCGGGCCTGTCATCAGTGGGTCAGCGCAGCAATTCGCAGCGTGGGAGTGGTGAGGTTGGCCATCGGGTCGGCTGCCTCAGTGCTGGGCAGGCGCGGCACGTACGCCTGGCAGGGCTCGGGAACTCGCTTCGCGCATGGGCTGCAGGGTACGCGCTACAGGGTACGCTATCATTTTCTCCAGCGCCAACCTTCCCCCGGTGCCTCCAAACTTGAGCGGATGCACCTGCCTCAACTTCCACCCGGGTTGCAACCACCTGGCAGCACCCGACTGGAGGCGGCCATCAGAACTACGGAACCAAACAAAACCACATCTACTGAAACTCCATCTTGTTACGCCCCCATTCTGATCAGCTCCCCAGTTCCCATCTCCAGGAGCACATTCCCAGTCAAGGCACAGGCAACTGTCACGGCCCGGCCCAGTCGACGTCTCGGCTCTGCTTCCTACGCATCCTTCTCGCTGCTACCACTGCAAGCACAGTCATGTCAAGTTGCACAGCGCACACACGATGGCGGCAAGCCCAATCCCAAATCTGCCCGGCGCCATGTGCATTCCCACGCGCACTTTCACCACCGTCAGCCCCTCGCACCCTAACCTCGCGAAGACACTTTTTCTCGCCAGGAATCCCCGGCGTGGCCGAGAGATCCCGTACTAGCCTCCGAACAACCGTTGGGATCGAGCGGGCACATCCCGGACGCGATCCCGGCGGCTAGTGACCCAGGCACGGTGTGCGGTTCCTCTGGCGACCCCGTGCTCGAAACATGCGCTTGACATGTCGCATCGTGTCTCCGTGGCTAGTCTTCACAGTTCACGCGCACAGCGCAACACAAGTTTCCCGGGCAAGTACCTATGATGACGAAATATGCTGAACCCTTCGATGCAGCCAGGGCCCCCCCGATCTCTGTAGCTGGAAATATCCCGTCACGATCATTTTTGTCGCAGGCTCTGTCTGGCAGCAACGTCATAATAGCATGACCCTTTATTTCCCCAGACACCCTCTTGGTACCTCGGACACCAGGATACTGGGATATGGGATTCTCGCCTTTCTTTTCTTTTTTTGGAGGTTAGAGGAGGCTACGTACATTAGTTGTTCCTGGAGCGGAAGGGAAGCAGGGCCTCGGAATTCTTGCTTGAACCCTTCCAGCACCTCATCCGCATCGGAAGCGGGACGGTGGCGATGGCGATGGCAAGACGACAGCAGTACACCCTTCCGAGCTCATGCACATTGCAGTTGCGAAAGATGTCGGCGCGGGGGGTGGCTCGTCCCCTCAACGCTTTGGCAGGGTCATGGGCGCCTCCTTTTCCCCGACTCCCAAGTCTGGGGTTAGACACTCCGGAATCTGAGTTTGTTATGGTTAGATATGAGGTGGGAGTCAATCAGTCAGCCAATCCCTATGAAGAGCCTGCTCGCAGAGCAGTCCTTCTTCCGCACCGTCGCACCGGTGCCGAGGTCTTGGGGCATGGAGGCTGAAGTGCATGCAGCCGCCCGCTATGGCACAGGAGGCTCTCTATTCTTGGGGAGCGATCAAAGCAGTTTATACTGCGGCCTCCAGATCGCAAAAGAATGAGAGGTCCCTGCTACAGCGGTGATGCTTGCTTGACTGTTCAGGTTCATCGGATCACACGGCCCTGCGGCTCCGGTTTATCTCGAGGCCAAGCGCGGCTGCCCCCAACGAGCAACATCTCGGGATGCTTCACTGCGTACCATTTCTCTCCAATAAGCTTCACGCGTCGAGCTCAGGGCCCAAACATAGTTGCCGGAGCCATCAAGAGGGGGGAAGGCCGATGTGTGCTGAGGACCCGACCAAGCCTGCGAAAGGCTGTCAAAACTCGGCCTGGAGCCAATGGCTGAGACAGTGCCGCCTTACGAAAGTGCAGGGCAAGCTAACTCCTGCCCCTAGATCAGGGCCTACTGCAGACCGCATGGAGACATCGGTTTGACCTGTTGTGCCACCGCACTTCTCGGTCATTTTGCCCTATATTTGTAGCGACAACCCCTGCCACTTTCCCCTTCCCCAGCATGACAACCCCATTTGCGAGCCACTTATTGGGCAAACAGTCTCAAGGAGCGTACAGGCACACGTTCAAAATGTGAGATGACGTCGGAATTATCGTATCACTAATCCTCTTGCGATTCCTTGAAGAGAGGTCGATATCGATGACAGGGGCATCGGCTTCTTCGTCGATCGACTGGCTTGCAGTAACGCCTCGGCCAGTTCTACGCATCTAGATGAGTATTGTTGACTTTCTCGAAAGCATCATCGCGAGAATCCTTGAAATCTTTGTATACGATGGCCATACCCCTGAGCAGTGCCATCGACTGCGTACCTGGTGCACGCCGATCGCTAGAGAGCAGCTAGCTAGCGGGATCAGGAGGGTGTCCCGAGGCTCTTCATCGGTTATGGTTGAGGAGCGTGATTGATTGGCAGGGGCTACATCAACATGAGCTCACACGTTTCCTTGATTTAGTTTTCCCGACCATGGCATAGTTGATGGTTAAGCTTGACGGCTACCAGGAAGGCATTTACGTCTCTGGGGGACCAACATTGCCGCGTGTAGATATACTTGGAGTTTCACGAGTAGACAAGGAGCTTCTGAGTCTTACATCCAAAGAAAACAACCGATCCCCATCCGTTAGTTCCGGATGGCCCGAGTTACGCCAGTCCATTAGACCACCCGAATACATCGCCAGTCCGTACAATCGCTCCCACAATCCCAACATCCAACCTCCCTCGCACCCACAACAGCCCAGCTCACCACCCCTCCCACCCCCCCACCGTAAACTGCGTATTACACATATTCGTCAACTCCCAATCCTCCGCCCCCAGCACGCCCTTAGCCCCCTCATCTCCTTTCCCGCCACAAAGCCCCGCCACAAACATTGTCGCCATAAAATGATCATCCGTCGCATGGGCATCCCGATACCTCGGATGCTTCATCAAGCTTACCGCCTTCCTCCTCAACACCGGGCCCCCCACCCCCTTCCCGCTCTCAATAACCTTCCCGTACACCGCCTCTCTCACAGGGATCTTCTCCGTTGCCCCCGCACAGAAAACATCCACCACCTCCTGGCGGAAGGAGAGCGCCCATTCCTCGGGGGGAGTGGGTTGGGCAAAGTTGTCCCGGTGCAGGAGCATGGGGCCCCACACGTTGCGGAAGAGGTTGTGGACAGCGCCGCCGGAGCCGATGAAGAGGGTGCGCGCGGAGCGGGCGCGGAGAGGGCGGAGGGCCGCGCCGATGGCGGTGTGCAGGTGCGGCGAGAAGAGGGAGTTCATGGAGATGATTGTGGTGGGCGGGCAGCGGCGGGGGAACATCCGGATTAGGACGAGGTAGGTGTCGTGTATCCCTAGGGAGGTTAGCATGAGGGTAAAAGGGGGGAAGGGGGGAGGAGAAGGGGAAATGAAAGGGGAGAGGAGGGGAGAGTGTAAAAAGGAGAGTAAAGAAAGGGCTCAGGTACAGTCAAAAGTCTCATCCGTCTCAGAAGGGATTCCCGCCGCGGTAAGATGTGACTGGATGGTGGAGATGTAGTCGATGTCGGGGTTGAGCTCGTAGGGCTTGTACTTGGCGGGGTCGACAAAGGCCACGGGCGACTTGCCCGGCTTGGGGTTGGCGGAGATGACGATTCCGCCAGGCAGGGAGGTCATCCAGTGTGCGCCCTAGTAGTAGTGTTAGTTAGGTAGGGTGTTGGTTATGAGGGGGTGGGAGATGTGGGTAGGTACCATCATCACGACGTGCTCGATGCCGTGGGCGAGGGCCTCGTCACCGCATTTCTCCCAGTAGCGGGCGGAGGCGCTGTCCTCGCCGAGCATCATGGTTGAGCCGTGGGAGAAGAGGTGTACTGGGGAGAGGGGCTCCTCGGGTTGGGGCTCGCCGATTGCCATTTTGTATGATGTTTGTTTGACAAGGTGATGGTGTTGATGGCTTGGAGGTGCGAGTGTGACAGCAGGCGTCTTCCGCTAAGGCTGGGATGTCCGATAGCCAATGCCCCGACAATGAGATGTCCTTGGATGATATGGTATCAAGTGAGAGGAGCCAATGGGCTAACAACTCTGTCTTAAGTTGACTGGAGAGGCGATTTTCTGCTCAATTGATGACAGAGCTTTTGTGTGTGAGTGAGTGAGGAGGATAGGTGGTCCGGAGTCCGCCCGCGGACCCGATGGGCTGGATGTGGAGGTGGGGCCGGTCCGGGGTGGGGGAGGCTGGTGCATCTTCCCATCCCGGCCCCCTGTAGCAACCAACTTCAGCAGCTTGACTGAAAGTTGGCATTCCACAAATGCGATTTTAGAGACAAAGAAGTTGATACGAATTTGGCTTGAATACATTGATGTTTGTGGTGATGCTTGGCGCTCTTGACGCATGACCCGTAAGACTATGTAGGTAGTCATAGTTCTTGCTGCGCATATTCGAAAAGAGTCAGTGAATGGGAGTCACAACCAATGAGCTTGGTGTTTGATGTATTTCAGGTAAAGAGGCTCAGATTAAATGTTGGCTGTTAATAAGCCCATCTCCTGAAAAGCTGTTTCAGTCTTCTCAGCTCTGCGACTGAACTTTCAAAAAGTCCTTGAAGATTCAAGAGGAGCTTGAATATTTCATTTCTCACGAATGGGTTGCGGTCCTTTCCACAGGTGCAGCCCCATCTGATCAAGCTTGGGGCGAGGCTCTGGCTCCGATGTTGGGCAGGTGCGGCCGGCCAGTCGAGAGGTCTCTTGTGCTGGAGCGGGGAGGCCAGAGACCCACTGACTGTCCCCAACATCCTCCTCCCCTTGTATCAAAGACAGGCTTTTCCCCATCCTGCCTCTAAGATGGCTTATAACAGGAACATTTCGGTCACAAGGACGGAATTCCTTGCAGCTTACATTTTCGTCAATCTTTTTCCAGTGGCTATCGCTGCGGACAATGCAAATGCGACAGAACATGGATCCCCCGGCCGCTCGAAAACACACAGGTCGGATGGACCAGCAACCTAACACGGCGAGTAAAACTCTCTCTTTTGTTTAGCTGTCTCGCTACTGTGCTCTACAGGATCCAACTGGGGGCATTTAGAGCAGTGGGGGGATGGAGCACATCATCGATGCCACATACGATGAGGCCCTTCCGATGCACCCATATCGATTAGGATGGTCTACTCCGTGCCTGGGACTGGACACCTGAATGGGGCAAGGAGTTTCAGTAGGTATCTCTCCTGGCTGCCGGGCTTCGAATGGAACGTCAATGCCGGCTGGGGGGCACGAGGAGACACCATGGATGAACTTCGTTCTAAATTTCTCATAGGTGGTGGCGTCTAGCAGGGACCAGGGAAGATGACAGCTGCAAGACAACGATGAATGACAATATCCTGACATCTTTATCCCCTCAGTATGCACGAAAAGTCAAACCAGTTGACCCTCCAGCTCCAGGACCCGTGTCTCGTCTGTCACGGGGCTAAGGCCCCAAAGTGGGTCTGGGCTGAGAGCCCAGACCACCGCTCCCATGGAGGCGGGTCTCCGCCTATATAGCTGCGCTCCGCGCAGCTCCTGTATCTACTCTTGATCTTCTTCTTCATAGAAACCATAATCGATTCAGTCACCAAGTAACGGTATCCACCTTACTCGGCCCCTCACATCGTCAACTCCGTCCCATCCTCCCACCTGCCGACAGCTGTGCCCCTCGCCCCCGTCCGCCTTAACGCCCTATAGCTTTGATCGCCCCTCTCTGATTTCAACAATCCGGCAACGGCTCAGCTGGCGGGAGAGTCGCTCTCTTCCCTGTCAGATGAACGCATGCTAACTCCGCACAGGTATTGGATTCAATTCTTGGCTGTAACACCATTCTTTGGTTAGTAGGCTGGGCGTTGGTTGGATACTAACGGTGCCTTGTCTAGGAAGTCCCTGGAGGATTCCACGGTTTGGGTATCGGTGGTAAGTTCCCTTCTCCTCTCCTCATTGTTCGCGCTGGATCGTCAGTTGGGCTGTTGCCGGATTGTTTCTTTTTAGTGTTTTTGATTTGGTCCTCAACTAAGAGGTCTTGCCATGATTCCGTGCGCTTCTCTGGAGCGTGGCGTACATGAGTTCACCTTTGCCATCATGGGTCAGGCTATCAGGCATGGCTGGGTCAAGGGTGAGGCGGGCGAGGACTGTCTCAGTGATGAGGATTGCCTGAAGGTGGCAAAGGCCATAGAGGAATACGCCCAGTCATGGAGTCACGGTTTTCATATCGCTTTAATGCAGTGATGCATGTAGGACTTACACGGTCTTCATAGTCTTTGTCCCCACACCAGCAGGGAAGAGTTGAAAGTTTTTACGTCTGTTTGTTCCTTGTCTCGATGCACTGAAAGATTTTCACATCTTTTATTAGGTCTTCAGCCTTCAGTGGTGATCGGCCCTTATTTTTTAGCACAAAGCTCTTGATTTTGCGGCCTAAAGTCTTACTGCGTGAGAAATTGACACCCTGGCGGTCTGGTATGATGAGCTCTAGTTCTAGAGGGCACTCTATCGCTGAGGACATTTCTGTGATGTTTCCGTCTTAGGAACTCCCTTTGAGAGCTGAATGGCCCCATTGATTGCCGGCCATGATGATGCCTCAATCGGAGTCCGGCCTCCAAATGTTAGGTTGCCCGGTTTGGTGCTGGCAGGGACGATTGATTGTCCTCACCATTCGGACGATATTTCTAAACATGACACGCATCAAAATCCTCGAAGGTTCTCCACAAACGTCGGTGTGACGTTGAAACCCCAGCAATTTCTTGACTCACTGCCGGGTATAGTTACTAGTTCATTCAGACGATATTTACGCAGGTAGCCAGGCACACACAGCTTTTAGCTCAATCCAACACTCCGGCCTAGCAGCTTCTATCACTGACAAGACCCATCCTGCTAGACAATCGATCCTAAATGTTAGCCATTCTAAACGGGGATGTTCCTCACCTATTGGCCCTCTAGATGTCTCGTGCTCAACAAAAACGATGATTTCCGGACGCCTCGTTGCCTGACTTGCGACCGAAGTAGCGCGTAGTCTTAGCTACTCTTATTTATTCCATCGGATTTCGAACGTAGTCTCACACAAAGTATAAGAACACTTCAACTGCTCTGAATCTCGGGGTTGCAACTCTGCAGTTCAGCAATACACTTCTTAGCATTCGCTGGCTACGACTCGGAACCTCTCTGCCCCATCCACAAACCTTTCACCACGTATTCCACTCGCAAACCATTCTCACCACAAGCCACAAACCCCACCCGCAACCACTCTCACCACGATCTCCGAACCTCGCTCTCAAACCATTCCTCGCCTATCAACAGACCTCGCTCGGAGATCGACATGGATCCTAACGCCAAGATCGAGATGTGGCTTCCGGTCATCGACTCGCCCGACGATGACAGCAGCAGCTCCCCCGGCCCCGAACAGGCCCCTGGCCGTGAGAAGGCTGTATTGTCCTGGGACTCAACCAACGGCGCTCCGGTCGCAAAATGGGAAAAGCAACCATCGCTTGCTGACATTGAGACCGTTTGCCGGAGACACTTGGCTCTGGATCCGATGGATGGCTGCCGCGTCAAGGCCTTCAGCGACGGCACTTTCAGCAAGCTGTATCTCATCAAGGCGACCACCGGCAAAAAGACCCGTCGCCTCGTGATGCGCGTCTCCCTCCCTGTCGACCCTAGATGGAAAACCCTTGGCGAGGCCATGACGCTTGGCTTTGTCCGCCGCACCACAAGCTGTATTCCCATTCCGAAAATCGTCGGTTACGCCGACTCCGCAGACAACGAAATCGGCTTTGAGTATACCCTCACGAATTACCTCCCCGGCGTGCCCGCACACATGTACTGGCACAAGATGTCGACAGTCGAAAAGAAGCGGTTCGTCGAGAAAATCGCCGAATTCCAAAGCCAGCTCGTCACCCCGCGCTTTGAGTCCATTGGCACGCTCATCCCAGCTGAGTACGGCGCCGCTCACGACTCGGACATCGACCCTGTCCCAGGCCACATGGTGCACCCTTTCTTCTTCGAGGGCGACAAAGTCCATTTCTCCTTCGAAGACAAGTTCACCCTCGACGAGATGCCGCGCGGGCCCTTCAGCTCCTCACACGACTGGCTTTCGGCCCTCCTCAAGCCTGTCGCCCTCGCCCACCAGACTCCCCTAGACCAGAAAAAGCTCGCGAAAAGACTCCTCGCCATGGTCCCTAAAATCTTCCCCGTCCTCGATGTCTCTCCGACCATCATCGCCCGCAACAACATGTCCCTGTCCAACATCATCGTGGACGAAGACGACGGCAGTATTGCCGGCATCGTCGGCTGGTCCTCGGCTACAGCCTCTCCGATGTGGATGGAATGCCACATTCCCGCCTTCCTCGCCAGTGAGTACACGGATCGCAAAACCAAGCCCGAACGGTGGGAATACAAAGACCTCAGCTGGGACTTTGAGGCCTCGACCAAGCCCCCAGGTAAAATTCCGGTGCCCGACCTCGAAGGAAAGGACGAGGCGTACTGGCACGACTTGATGGCGTGGGAGATGACGGAGCTGCGCGGTGTATACTGCGCCAAGATGAAGCAGCTTGGAAAGTGGGATTGCGATCACGAGAAGCCGTCGCTGAAGCGGGACTTCTGGGCTGCCGTAGGGGTGCTGTTCCGCAGCGGCCGCGACCTGAAGGACGCCGAGAACTGGGTTGACCAGGTGGAGAAGAAAGGAGATTTCAAGTCTCCGCGCCTGCAGAAGCCGTTGTTCTGGAAGGACGTGCAGAAGAAGGATGGATGGCAGAAAGAGGTGGAGGAGGACGAAATGGACGTTGATATTGTTGCGAGCTACGGAGAAGAGTCGCAGGCGAAGAGCGGCAAGCGGCACAAGAGAGGACCGAGTGAGGTGACCGCCTCCACTCGCACTACCGCTCGCTCGGGTAGTAGCCCTAAGAGCGTCGCTTCGTCTCGGTCTTCGTCCTCGGATGAGGCTCCTAGTGATGACGGCTTGCCTGAGGTTGAGGATAAGAAGCCTGACTCTTCTGACGAGGATAAGGCAGACAATTCCGACTCCTCTGATGGCGAGAAGCCACCCAAGTATGACTCTTCTGACGAGGACAAGACGCACATGTCTGACTCTTCCGACGCTGAGAGGGACGACAAATTTTGGGGACTTAAGTAGAGAGCTGGGGTGGATGTCGGCTCAGATGAGTCTTTGTTGTATTTTTAGCTAGTTTTGGCATGGCAGGACATAGGGCAGGGGGGGTCCTCCTCTGTTCCCCCCCTCTAGTCAGCCAAAATAGATGGACTCATGAAAAAGGTCACCCATGCTGTGAAATATGCTGAAAACACCAGAAACACTCTCGCTGCTGATACTTGGATACGACACCCCCTTCACAATATCCAAACCCGCGATAACCTTACCAGTCGAGCTACCAGCGACGAATACTCACGGCTCTACTCAGCTTTCTGCCCATAAACCACATACCTAAACTTGGTTAGCTTTCCACTCACCCTCCTCAACCCCCAACCCCAACTCATCAGGCAAACTCACAAATCAAACTGCAAATGCAGCCCCGGATCTTTCAACTCCTCCCTCGCCCCCTTCAAAATCTCATGCACCGCATCCTCCGTCCACCCCCCGACATCACACAGCAACGGCATACTAAACCCCTTCAGCCCATCCAATATCTGCACCATATTATACGTCCCCACCTTCTTCAGCCGCCCATCCCTCGCCCACGGCCCAATCGGCATCGCAAACTTCTTCACCACTACGTTTTCAAACCCAGCGTCCCTCACCCACCCTTCCAAATGCGGTCCTGGGCTCGGCAACCTCCCTATACTATCCACAAGCGGGAGCAGGGTGGAAATCCGCTTATGAATGGCATGGAAGGGGTCAGGGAGCCGTCAGTCGAGTACTATTGGAGATTGAAGTCTTGGAATTCGGCGAAACCAAGGGGAGAGAGGGCGGTGTGGATTTGGGAAATGAGGGCGGGCCAGTTGGTGATGCACGCGAAGAGGTTGCGGGCGAAGATGAGATCGAAGGGGTGCGAGTGCGTCCAAGGAGATTCAATGTCGTCTACTTCAAAGCGGAGGTTAGCGAGAGCCCTGGGTTTCTTTCAGTCGTGTGTCTTTTGGTTTCAATGTTGATGCGAGGAAGAGGAAGGGGGTTACCATTTGGGTTGGATGGGGCTTAGGTCGTTGCGCCGTCGTTGTCGATGGTGTCGACCTCAATGGGGCTGATTTCTGCCATTTCTTTTTCTTTTTTTTTTCTTTTCAAAAACAGCTATCTGTTCAATCCAAGATTAAGTGTAGCAGTCGAGGTGAAAGACTACCATCAGTGTAGCCCAAAAGTCCAGCCCAGCGGGCGGTCTCCCATGTTATTCATCTGTCCCCCACCCCCGGCAACTCACAACAACAGCCCCCTACCTACCTAGGCAGGTACCTAATCGATAAAAAGGAGGGGCTGTACGGGCGGGACTTTGGGCCGCATCTGTGTCCGCATCCGCAGACCTGCAGGATCTCTTCAATTGATGTACGAAGGCTCCGGCCAAGAGAAAGGGTCCCCTCAGCCAGTGCGGAAGATGCGTACCTACTGTACAGACCGCCCATAGCTTTCGTTATTCCAGGCCGTCTCCCGTTCTGATAACACCTAGATAAATATTGAAAAGGCCTTCCTACATGTTAAACAAGCCTGTGATGTAATAAGCCTAGGCCTTACTGTTCCAGAGCAAGACTGTGAGAATTCCGAGAACGCGTTTTCGAACGGAGATAAGAGACCCTTTCGTTTGGCCGGAGCTTTCGTACGTGCGGACATGTACAGATAGGCCTTGTTTTGGCACCGGCTGGTTGTCTCTGATTGGCGCTGTTGTCTGACGGCGGCATGAATTAGCCCAACGCGGCTACCAAGGACTAGGGAAGGTGACCCACCAGCCGGCGATGCAGCCGCTTCTCAAAACTTTTCAAGTTGATGATTGGGCCCGGGGTCAACAGTGCGCGGTTTGCTAAAGCGGGCAGCTTGGCGTCTCTTGGGGTGTCTTGGCCAGGCGACATGAGTCTGAAAATGGATTGCGTTGAGGGGTCCTGGACGTGGGGGTATGACTTCTCCTTTGAATCACAGGCTGCCGCAAAATCTCGTTGCCTGCGAATCCCTCTCCATCAACTCCGCGTTAAAGTCAACTGTTAAAGCTTCGTCCCTTCCCGTCCACACCATACTAGCACTCACCGGCAGGCTATACTCACGTGCAATCGTAGCAGTGCCCGTGTAATCATGCCGTACTGGACTAGCAGTCATAATTAGGGGGCCATTCTCGTCACCACGATTGATACCGTCGTCACTTCTACTTCATTGCCACTGCTACCCCTACCAAAAGGAGCCGAAAATCGGAAGTATACCCCCCCCCTTCCCCTAGAATTCCTTTCACTACAAATCCAAGTCATTTCCTACCACTTAAACCTCAACTTCCAAAAGCATGAGTCCCCCTCATCACGGCCGGGCTGGGAGATTAAAATAGGATCATCTACCGTTTTCGCACGACAGGCCGCAATAACAGTTTCCTGTTGTCTTCTAATCTTCCTGATAGAGGAGAGATGCGGAACAACCATGGGCATCACCGTTGCGACGAAGTCTAGGAGGGAACAAGACAAAACCTCCACCATGTTGTGATGCTGATTGTCAACGAACCCCCAGAGTCACGGCATCCAAATCATCTGCACCGTGGAACAAACTTCTGCATGTACTAGTATATAGGCACCCGGAATTCGGGGGAGCTTCATCACTGAGCTTATTCCCATGGGCAGCCTGAGTAACCTGGGTAACTAGAACTTCTGTTGACGCTATCAATCGACGCTATGAGCAGTTGACAAGTTATCCCAACGCTATCAGTCCGAGTCGTATTTCGGCTGCCACTCAACCGGACTCGGAGACCGCTTACGTTTCACCTGTTTACCCCTCTCAAACTTCGGCTCAATACCTGAAAAGATCCTCTCCACCAACCTAGGGTCCGGATACAAGATTCCCGAAATAAGCTTCTCGCAGCTCACGCAGAGTTTACCTCCCCCCTTTTTCGGCTCCACACAGAGATACCTCACACTGGTTGCAGTACTTGATGCTCGTGTCCTTGGGCTGACCAGGGAGCTGCGCCGAGCTGGCCTTCTGACCTGCTCGATGACGAATCTGTGGGGCATTGTTGACATTGCTTCCCTGTCGCGACACGCCTTGGCCCAAAACACGACTTCCTGCAACCGGCCTCTAGCTTGGTTTGGCTGGTTGTGGCTGAGGAGTGGAAGCCTGTGCTCGCGCTGTTCCCGTGGCCTGGGGTTTGGCGTGTATGGTGTCGGATATAGTAGGCATTGTTGGCCTACCCTTGGGTTTAGCGTGTATGGTGGCTGGCATGGTGGGCACTGTTGGCCTAGCCTGGGGGTTGGCGGGTATAGTGGCTGGCATGGTGGCTGGCATGGACGGCTGAGCTTGGTTTCCGACAGGTTCGTCCATGAAGACTGCGGTTCCAGCGCCCCATGTACCCGGGCTCGCGTGTACGGGGCAGTCTGCCAAATGCTTTGGTCAGTCAGAACGTCCGCACACGAGTTTACGTATCGTGTTTGGCGGACGGGGGTTGTTGGGATGTACTGGCCGAGGAGGCGACATTCTATGAATGAAGTGTTTAGCTTTGTTGAGGGCATCGGGAGATGCACGTGGTCCATAACTTACTTGGCACTGGCGCGAGTGTGGATTGATGCATACTGCATAATGAGGCGGGCAGGTATGATTTCGTGTAGCGGATGCTCGAACTGATATGACTGAGCTTGCAATGTGAGAGATGATGGGCTGGTCGTCCGATGCGGCTGGTTGGCCGGTAATATTCCAGCGGGGAGATGTCGGTGGAAGCTCTCTGTTCCTGGACCCCGGTGGCGGGAGGAGGATGGTGGGCAGGTGCTGTGGTTGGTTTCGGAACCGAAGATGGCACCTTCTCGCCGTGCAGTTCTGCATCAGAGGTCGAGTGAGCAATTTTTTAACCCATCATCCTCACAACATCCCAGGTCGGATCTGGATCGTACTGTGCAATACCCCTAATTGTTCAAAGAGAGGACCCAGTGGCTTACCGGTGTTTGATTTCTTTTATCAGCGGTCAAAGTGGACTGCCCAGGTAGTGCCTGCCCTCCTGCGGCTGCATGGCGACTGTCCGACGCTCTGCAGAACAAAGAAGCCATAATTTTCCGTCGACTGATCTCAAACATTGCGCTTGCTTCTTGACTCTACCAACCACGCGCCAAAAGACTTGAAATCAACCATGGATCGACTCCGAAACCACGGCCAGAACGAATTTCTCAGCGAGCAAAAGTTCGACCCGTTCATCCATGGCAGCCTAATCACCACGCTCCGAATCGTCCGCGACGTCGAACAGCCTCATGGAAAACTAGCGATAGAGAAGGCTCCTGCACTGAAACTGCACCCTGGAATTCTCGAGACAGACAATGGTGCTAGCCATGGTGAAAGCGAAGGTGGTATCGTTGGGATCGCTTATCAAGCCAACGAAGTCGTTGCAAGCCGAGTAGCCCCAGATGGCCATCCGTTCTTTAAGCTGCTCGTCGTGCGGGTTGAGCGGGATCGTGCAGCACATGTTCAAAAAGGCCAGACACCCGTCGATAACCGCAAAGTCGAGTTTGGGGGCGCCTTTGCTGCCCGCAAACCGCGGCTGTCCCCCCGCCGCCACGGCTGGTGACGGGCGCGCGTACACGAGCGGGTGCGGCGCGCCAAACTTGAGCAGCTTCCGCTCTTGTGCTGCGCCGAGTGCTGACTGTGTCGACGCGAGGCGCAGATTGGGCCGCTTGCCGACGGTAGCGTCTTTAAGCATTATCGAGCCACCGACAGCGGCGCGGAGTACGCGGACAAAGAAGGCCGTATACCCTGGTCCGTACTTGGCCCGCTTGCGCCTCTTGGTCTCGTCGTCGTCTTCTTGGTCCTTGGCCTTCGCCGCCACCTTGGCCTTGGCCGCCGGCGCAAAGTGATCCCTCGCGAGCATGTTTGCCAGCTCCACGCCTTCGAGGCTAAAGCTCTCGCCCGTGAACAGGACCGAAAGGACGTGCATGGGGATGGCCAGGATCAGGCACGTACGTCCAGGATGGTCAAGTCGTCGCCTGTTATCTTGCGATACAGGGCCGAGAAGACGGGGGTGTTTATCTTGGCGTCAAGGGTCTGCTGCCTTAATCTCGTTCTTGATGCGCAGGATCGCTTTAAAGTCGAACAGAAGCTTGAGGAACTTGATGAACTTCCTAAAGGCGCCCAGCACCTTGTCGAAGACAAACGCAAGCGCCTTGCCGATCTCCTCGAGCGTGTGCACCGCAAAGCTGATGATCTCGCCTGGGATCTCCACCAAGAAGTCGTCCCTTTCGTGGCCGCGGCGATAAACCAGTTGACGCCCTTTTTGAATTGGCGCTTGACACTCTCCCACCACGCCTGCAGGGGGTTAATAATTTACTGCGGCGGGAGACGGACAGACTAACGGTGCAAAGGGGATTTTTTGGAAAAGAAAAAAAAGGAACGATGAAAATGCGTACCCAACTCTTGTTGCTAACCCTCCTGGCCGTGGCCATCCGGGCGAAGCTCATGTTGCCACAGATGATGGGGCCAACGTCAGCCATGGTCCTCTGAAGCGAGGAAACGGATGCCATTTGCGGCGGATTATGTGGAACGAAAGCGGGCGCGGGAGTCTTCACGACGAAATCCTGGTCAATGCCGCTGGCGGCAAGGAACCCTAACCCTGCATCGCGAATCTGCAACACGCTGCATTATCAGCAAACAATTCACAATGGATCGTAAAAGCCTCTTCGGGGGCTGAGACTTATGTGGAAAGCTCAAAGACATTGCATATATTTCTCCAGACATCGCAATCGTCTTGAAATACTTCAAAACTGACGATGAAGATGAGGACGAGAATGAGGACGAGGAAGAAGAGGAGGAGGAGGAACCAAAGCTGAAAGACGCTCGCCTGACCCAGCACCTCGGCGCCGTTTACAGAAATGGCGATGCCACCAGCTCCTTTCTCGTCGCCGGCGATATACCTGTGTTACCAACCAGACAGCAATGAACCGTGTTGGCGTCTGGCCGGCAACTGGCACTAGTGCGGCGATGATCAAGAAAGCTTCGGGAAGCATGTCAACTTTGGTATCAGAATCGCACAATATTATTGACGATCTCTGGTGCTGTGGGTCAGCCACGTAGTCACTCCAACAAGAACGCGGTAGCCTACCGAACATGGAGATCCGGAGTGACAAGCAGGCGCCATTCCTCAGGCGTAATCGTAGAAAAGTCAATCTCCGGCTCGCTCCCACGAAGAGACGGACCAAACCTAACTCCAGGCTCCAAGAGTAGGGGGTCATCTTTGGACCAGGGCCACGCGATGAGGTTGAAGATGGAGTCAACCTTGATGGATACCTTGGCCTGGAATGGGCCACCGATCTGGACAACTACGGCAGCTAGCAGCTCGAGAGGAACCCCTTGTTCCTGTTTATCATCCTCGCGCATCCATATCTTGACGCAGTTCGGCCTACGGTGTTTGCGGCTGCCCCAGTCGTCACTCTCCACTTCAGCGGCATATTGTCGTGTGTAGCTACTGGACCTGCCAATCTCAATGCCCGGTTCGATGGCAACCAGCCCCACGCCTGGGCTGGCAGATAGGGATGCGGTATAGTGCCATCCGACCTGCTCGGCGGTGCCCGTCGACCGAAGATACTTTGGACCGTATCGCAGAACAGCAGGATCGTCTCCAGGGTTGTTTGGCGGGCGGGCCTGGAACTCGATGGCAATGTCGGCCTTGGAAAAGCGGAAGGCGGTGGCGTTGCCCTTCTGGAACTGGAATCGGAAAGCGACGAGGCAGGCGTCCTGACCTGCCCACTTCCCGTAATCAACATTGGTCAGACTGCCAAGGACACTGAGACTTCCTAGGTCCTTTTGCGTGATTTTGATCCTGTTGTAGTCGGTGTCGTTTTGGTTCTTAATGCCCAGTTCCGGGGACAGATCGTCCATGACAAAGGGGACTTCGCGGGGGGTGAATGCGGGCATAGCGCCGATGTGATGGCTTCGTTTTTGTTGGGTTGCAAAGTGGAAGATTTTGGGACGAATCCCGGATGGAAGCGCGTCGAATCACACCTCGGCGTCTCTGTTTGGTGGTTTGCCAGTGGCTGACCGCTCCTGCCATTCGGGGAGCTGCGTGTTGCACGGGGCCGCCGAAACGGACGGAATTTCCCTCGCCTCTGGCTTTTCACCTCAACTCGCACCCTGCCCACACAAACACAGCTCGCTAAAAGGATGACTTCACCAAAAGGAGATGATCACGGAACCCTCTTTCAGGCGCTCTTACGTAGCTGCCATCAATCCATCCTCGGCGACTTCGACGGAGCCTTGGCCACTCTGGACAATGCTTCGGAACGGGACGGAGTCTCGGACGACGACAAGCTGCAGCTGTTCCGTGAAGCTGCGCGTGTCTTCATGAAACGAGGATACCCAATTCTCGCAAAACAGTACCTCGACCAGGCGGTTGAAGTTGTATCCGAGTCGCAAAAAGCCGACCACAGCGCCAGCCAGCAGCATGCAAAGCACCTCGCCCTCCGCGTTCACTGGGCCTTCGTCTCCACCGTTGGTTGTGGAAACACTCTCGACAGCGACACCCAGGCTCTGCTAGAGGAGGCATGGAACCATCTCGATGACCATCTGGAAGCTGGCGAGGCCATGTGCGATGATGGCTATCTGGAAACGCTCGATTTCCTCACCAAGATCACCATGGTCGATGAGCTCTTGCTTGGAAGGAAGTGCTCCAGTTTTGACAAAAACACCGCTGCTGCCAGATTTGAGTCTTTGATGCAGCATCTGGAAGTAACACAGCGATACCACGACATCCATATCATCATGGCCTCCTTTCTGAACTGCAGCACACCCGACCGAGCCATCGCCAGACTCGAATCCAACCTCAGCTCTGATACAGTTCCCACGGCGTTTCGGGGCCTTTGGTCTGTCGAGCTCGCAAAGCAGCTGGCCAAGACATCGCGCATCGAAGACATGGCGGCAATACTGGACAAAGCTGATCAAGCTTTCCAAGCTTGCGGGCATCGCTGGGGCCCTCTCGAAACTCGATTCCTACGGCTTCAACACGGCTTGGTAACATCGCCTAATGTTCTCGCCGACCTTGTCGACCTGGCGCGTGAGCATCTCGACGCCAACTACCCATACGGCGTGCTGCAGACCATACTTGAGGCCCTAACCCTGGCGTTCAAGAACGGCGATTTTTCGACCTACGTTAACCTTCAAGAAGTCCTTCACAATGTCTGCACGTCGACTGGGCTTGTCAAAGAGAAGATTCTCCGCGAAATTCAGCTCCTTGTTGTCCTTAACTCCAGCGAGAGTGACAGGGGCAAAGTGCTGGAACTTGGCCAGCGGTTGTACAAGGACTGTCTGCGGCATGAATACTGGATTCCTGCCTTTCTCGCGGGTCGCGTCGTTTGTCTCGGCCACCTCCAAGTTGGTAACCTGGAGGAGGCTGAAATATTCGCCCTCCAGATTCACAATCTGTCTTCCCGTGAGGGATTGCCATGCCAGTCACAAGCAAAGTACCAACTTGCCATGATTCGGAGTGCCGCGGCCAGGACTGAAGCAGAGCCCTCCAGGTCGAAGAAACTCCAATCTCTCATCGACTTCCTCCTCGCGACCATTCCTAGCAAAGATCACCCGCCGACAGACCCAGAAGATATTGGGACGGCTGCCGACGAGCTGTGTCTTATTGCTAGTATGCAGTTTGATATTGCAATAGGTGGCGTGTTCGATCCACAGCTTTGGGACGCGAAGGCAGAGGAGTCGATCGCCAGAGCACGACTACTGGCCAAGAGTCTTTCAGAGGACGAATCCTTTCGAATAAATTCCAACTGCGACGATTTCCTTGTAACGAGGCTTCTCCACGAAGCCGCGATCCGGCAAGGGGACGACAGGAAAGAGCTTCAGGCTATCGATATTTGTAGCCGACTTATCGCACAGCACCATTCTCGCGGTTCCAAATTCGCGGAGGCCATGGACCTTCAAAGGAGAGCCCTCTGTCAGTTCCAGAGGTACCGAAAGGAAAGTGACGTGTCGAAGAAGATTTCCCACCTCGCGTCAGCTGAGGAAGATTTCGTCAAGGCCGAGGCTATCTTCAGCTCTATTGGCTCTCGACAGCAAGCCATGGGTGCCCGCCACTGGCTCTGCAGGCTTTACTTGATAGCGCGGGGGCTTAGTCGTGGCTCCAATTTTGAGGACGCGGCCCTCGATATGCTCAAAAATCTGGAATCGGCCTCTGACCTCCTGCGGCGAGAGCTCTCTGCTCTCGGTGGTCTCCAGGCCGTTCGCCAGAAACAACGCTTCGTTGCCAATACACAGGTATGCGATCTTTATGAATGGGCAATCGGCGTCAATCTCGATAAACGTGATGTAGCCGCAGTTTGGTGCTGGAGCCAGAAGCGGAAGGCAAGAAGCCTCAGTGATATTCTCGGAATCGGTGTTATGGTACCGGCAGCAATCCGGGAGAAGATCTCGCGTGACAATACCACCAACACATTATATCAGAAGCTCGTGTCACTCCAGTCAGCACTCAGCACTGCTCCCGATGACGAGAAAGTATACATTAGGAAACATATTGAAGAAGCCGAGGACGAGATTCGAGACCACGACGCATTCAGGGAATTCATTCAGCTTAGGGATGGAACCGTTCGAGGCATTACCAATCTCGAAGCCCTCGTCGTATCTCGGGAGACCAGCTCCTCACCAGTAAGACGAATCATCTTTGTCGACTGGATCTTCCACTACGACAATATCTTTGTCTTGACAGCAGACTGTTCACGGCCCGTGGAAACCTGCAAGATGGTCCTCCTCCCATTTGGCAGATCGCATATCGACGCATGGCTGCACCAACATTGGGCGACTACCGTGGAACGGAGGGACTGCCTCAAGAGTGATAACCTGAAAGACCCGTCAAAACCTCTTCGACAGCTCGATCGTCTAATAGCACCTGCAGTTGAGGTCAGCCAGGAAGGTGACTTGTTGGTTTTCTCACCGACTGGGCCTCTCTCGTCGCTTCCGCTGCACGCCCTTAAAGTTGACAACGGTGGGGCTGGCTTCCGCAGTCAGCACCTCCTAGAACGCAACCCAGTCGTCCACGCTTCAAGCGTTTCTATTCTGCAGATATGCCTGACCAGAAGCAGAGAAGTCACAGAAGTCAGCCCACGACCTTCGGTGTTCTTCAGCGTCCTAGATGATATGGGTACTGAGCGAAGCCGAGTCTACGGGCAAATGAGCCGGCTAGCAGCAGGATCAGAGGGAAGCGGTATGGCCTATTGTGGCGACCAAGCGACCAAACAAAGCTTCGCGGAAGCCACACGAGGCGCCGGGGTGATCCATTACCATGGGCATTGTCGCTTCGCGGTACAGGACCCTTTAAAACAATGTCTTGTGTTGGCATCAGACACTACAGGCAAAGACGAAGATGAGATTCGTGGCTCGGCTGAAACAAGACTCACAAAGAAGAGCACAGAGTCTTCTACTGGTGAAATACCCCTGAAGCCCACGATATACTCTCATGGAGCCACCCAAATTCACGCCCAACCGGATGTAGCCCTCATATCAACAACTTCAATCTCTACCCCAGGCAGCGGCCAGGAAGTTATCGCCTCCCTGCAAGCCGAAGACCAAATCACTGACAACTGCCTCCTAATACCAGATGTCTTCAACCTAAGCCTAACAGCACCACTCGTGGTCCTGGTAGGCTGTGAATCAGCCTCGCAAACGGTTTCAACAGGCGACGAATATCTCGGCTTGATCAGCGCTTTACTATGCGCCGGCGCTGCTTCCGTTATTGGTGCTTCCTGGCCAATTCCAACCGGAGCGGGGAGAGAGTTCTCGGAGACATTTTACAAGGAGATGAAGAATTCCGTTGCGGGTACAGACGGACTCGTCGATGTCGCAGCGGCCCTTCAGGAGGCGGCGTTGACTGTTATGGACGAACCGACAACTTCGGCCCCGTATTACTGGGCTGGGTTTTGCCTGTATGGTTCTTGGGTCCTTCGCCGGTGAGCCTGTTTTTGATAAGTTGGTCTGCGTGAGACGAAATCGGCAACGCCTCTCAATCGACCGACAAGGCATTATCATCCGGGAAAAGACCTGGTTGGTGTCTCGAAACATCTTGAAAGGTTCGAAAAACGCCTCAGATTTTGAACTTATCTATGCAGTTAGGCGTAGGTGTGAGATGTTAGGGATAAAGGCTAGGTGAAGGCGGAACCATTCGCTTTCGAAAGATGGGGGCCAATTTGGCCAGGTTTTATGTAAGGTAAGCAAGCCTGAGCAAATTCTGAGCAAATCCTGAGCCATGGTGAGCAATGTCACGTGAGCGAGGTACGAAATGGGAAAGTTGGTGCCCAGGTTCGTCGCACAAAACAGAGAGTGTCTGCTTCTCTGCCTTGGATCAGAGCCACGATGAAAACCGCGGCGCTGAGCACGGGTTGTGAGAACTCCGATAAAATGTTACGAAGTAATGTCATCTTCTTCCACGTTTCTGCCTTTTGGATGGTTTGGTTTGAACTCAGTTCCAATTTCTGGACGATTTCCGGATGCCTACGCTGCCGAACTTCTCTTCACTCACCTCAGCTAGACCGATCAATCAATATATTACCGAAACTCGGCTTCTTTCTTTTTAGTTTTAATATTTCCGAGCCCCCAAGATTATGCCGCAGCTCTTAGCCCCAGCGTACCCTGCAGCGCCTTCAACCGCCCCACTATCTGGTCTTGTATTCAGATTTCGGTTCCAGTTCAACCCTCTGCCACGCAATTGAACATTAAACGTTCAAATGAACTGCCGGCTTTGGCCGTCGGGCCTCATCGAAATCGCACATCAGGTCATTTCGACTGCCCGGGGCCACGTGAGAAAATCTCCTCATGCTGCTTTGACAGCTCCAAAACCAAGGCAGCACTGTCCGAGCGTACAGGAATGACGATATGGCCTCACTGAACCAGCCCCACAACATTGTAAAGCCGGCCGATCAGCTACTGTTTTGACCCCCGCACCAACCCCGCTTGACGACCCTTTCTCTCGCTGTCAACCGTCATTGGACCAGGGCACGAACGTATATCTGGGTAGATTGTTAGCGTCTGGCCATTCGCTGAAAACCCACCTGTTTCCCGCACTGGTGTGCTTCAGTTCATGCACAGCCGCTGTCACTTTCACCTCGGTCCTGCGAGAACGCTTTCGACAAGGGGGGGTGATCGCGGGAAGGGTTCGAGCGCGCTCACATATCGGCGATTACAATGACGTATCAAGCCGATTCGCCTACCATAGGCCTCACGCGAGCTCGCTCTTCGCCTTCCAGAACAAATGGAATCCTTCGCATTAGCGCACGCCCGAAGCTTGACAGACACTTGTGGTGCTGGCGATCACGTCGTGGCAAGCCAGCTTCCTCTACACTAATGCGGCCTTAAAGCTGATCAGATCCCCGCCCTTCTTGGTATCTCTCTGTGTTGTTTGCTTTTTTTCCCTCCCTCGCATGACCCGAGTCCTTGGCAAGCGAACACAATGGCTGAACCGAATTCGGTTTATCAGAGCCATCAGGATGGCCTCATCATCACGGCGGTGGTGATGACCGTCATAGCTTGTGAGTATTTTCAAAGGTCGGTGCTTAAAACCGTGGGCTGACGGCTGGTAGCTACGTTTGTGATTCTGCGGAGTGTCAGTCGGTTTATCGTTATCCACAACTCTGGCCCGGATGATTATTTTATCCTTGCTGCTATGGTGAGCTTGGAGAACGCTTCGTCGGTATAAATAAAAGCAGCTGACGTCCTGTACAGATTCTCACCATCTGTTACGTTATCATGTTGTTCATTCTCAGAGATAACCGCATCGGATTCCCGATGACCACGCTTACACCAGACAACATGGTCGGCTTCATCAAGGTGAGCTCACGATGTTTTGGGTTTTGTGGGTTACTAACCAGAACAGACAACGCTGGCGATCGAAGTCTTGTATTATGTGAATATCTTCTGCATCAAGACAGCTATTCTCATCACATATCTCCGATTTGGTAAGACATCTGCTCGTGCTACGCTGAGTTGTTACTAACACAGAATAGCTGTAACGGGGACCTTCCGCATACTTTGCCGTGGCACCATCCTCCTCCACGCTGTCTTCTTTTTCATTTGCTTTGTAGTTACCCTCTCGCAGTGCCGCCCCCTGAAGAAGATGTGGGACTTCACCGGAACGGTCCAAGGGAGCTGCATCAACACGACAGCCTTTTTCTACTGTAAGAACTGGTCTCTCAGTGCATCAGGTCCACAAAAGCTAATTGTCCCAGCGACTTCAACGTTCAACATCATCACCGACATTTGGATCCTCGGCCTCCCCTTCAAGACGCTCCGCTCCATCCAGCGCCCAAACCGCGAAAAGGTGGCCCTCTTCCTCATCTTTGGGGCCGGCGCCTTCGCTTGCGTCGCATCCATCATCCGTCTCTACTCGATCCGCATCTTCACCGAGTCCGACGACCCCTTCCGCGACGGCATCCCCGTCAACCTATGGTCTATGATCGAAGTCACAGTAGCCATCTCCTGCGCGAGCGTCCCAGCTTTCAAGCCCATTTTCAGCCGACACCAACGTGCCGCAACCCGCGCAGCCAGGTCCAAGTCCTCTAGCGGCATGTACTCATCTAACACCGCTGCCACCGGCTCCGGCATGCAGTACACCCCACAGGCATCACGATCCATGTGTGACCCCGAACGCGCCTTCAGCCCAGCAGGGCACCTCAGACTCGACAGCGATATTTCTGAGGCTCGAGATATAATACATGCCACGCTGGGCTTCCATCCGCAGGAACGCCCTCCAATCCAGGACCGCGACAACACCGGCAGCTCAGGCTTCAGCCTCGGACTGCCCATGCAAACACCCCCGCCGCGAAGCGTCCCCCCTCCTCTAATGCCGTGGACCCTGTCGCATGGCAGACAAGAAGAGGCACAAGACCAAGGAAGAGGGATCGTTGTCCCCCCACCACAGCAAATTCACCACCAACACCCCCAACGACCAAAAGAGGACCTCTCGCGGAACCCCTCCCAAACAAGCATCGATAGCGCCACAGGAGGAGAAAGGCCGCCCATCCCCAGAAGGAGGAGCAGCACCTCGCAGCGGAGTGTGAGAATTGAGATACTGCCAAGACCGGCACCGCCATCGCGGAATCCGTCGCAGACGAGTCTGGAGAGGCCGGGGATGGGGTCGAGGAATCCGAGCCAGCGGAGCTTGCCGTTGGCGAGTGCCATGCGTCCTGCGGGGCCGTCGAAGCAGGCGTCGCAGAGTAGTTTTTATTTGGAGTAGGGGTTGAAGTTGACAGAGGGTATATGATAGTAGGAATCAAAAGTGGGCGGCGTTTGTCATATTTTACATTGCACTTCATGTCTTAATGTTAATACAGACCAGGTATTGGACACAATGAATAGCGGATATGTTTCATCTCATTGGTGAGTCTGAATCTGAAGGCAAGGTATTGTCTGCTATGAGGTACCTCACTGTCGTCTGCTGTGAGTTGAATGAACCCGAAAGACGGGAGTTGAATTCAAAGCACATGAAACTTCGCAGTAACTTAGTAGCTCTCGTCCTCGATCTTGGTCATGATCTTTTCACGCTTGAACCCTCCCTTCTCGATCTGAGCCGCAGGATTCATCTTTCTCTTCTAAGTTGGCGGTAACCTCGTCCTCGCCGCCGCTGAAAGTGCTCTCTCGCGCTTGGGCTTCGGGTCAGGGGTCGACGGCCGGGGTCTTAGGGCTATGGCGGTAAATAGTTTTGCCGCCGTGGATATGGACGATACCATTCTCCTACAACCAACGTCAGTTTCTATCGCTAAAGGAGGAAGTGATGGGGACATACATCGGCGCAGATGAGAGCTGTGTTGTCGTTATGCATGGTATGCTTGGGAATGCCCTGGTCGAGGTACTTCTCATATGTAAGCTGTGTGAATTAGGGTCAGCGCGTATTCTGCGACTTTGACGGACGGCGCATTCTGAGCATCTGAAGGTGGCTGGCATTTTGGAGTTTTGAAGGTTTCTTCTTCTTGGGGTAAAGCTCTCTTGTCACGCTCTACCGAAGATCCCTGGCCATGGCCAATTTGCCTGCGTAATAGGAGCACCATTAACAAGAAACGTGTCGAGACGGAGGGGGAGACCAGGTGGATGCTCCGCAGAGTTTTCAAAGAGCTGAGAGATAGTTTTGTCTGGTTTTCGTTAGAGTTTAGAAAGGGCTTACCCAATGTTTGCACGGGGAAACGTACGTTGCCTTAAAGGGGCGTCATTTGAATACAGAGTTTGTAATAAGGGTTTTGGCCTTAAAGCTGAGAAAATGCGCTTCAGCGACTGATGACAATCCCCAACACTTAACTACACCCAAATGGCACGATCTACACCAAGCAGACACACCTACCTCTCAATGCCTGCGAGCCCAACTTAAGGTACCGCCAACAATGCCAGCTGACACTTGCAAGCGTAGTACCGGGACCTCCCCTGCTGCCTTGATAGGCAGGACAGTAACAACAAATTGTCACATACGACCATACCCACTGGAGAACTCGGGATCCCGTCCGCTCTCCCATAGATAAGCCAGTGAGGGCCAGACTAGTAGTTGGGTCGGTGACGACCAGCGAATCCCTGGTGTTGTATGTCTTTTTGCTCCACTATGCAAATCCGAAGGCTCCATCTTTGTCTTTTGGTGGTGCTGTGTGGAGGTGCCAAGGTATTAAGTCACCACAATTTTCAAGCGAGGCAACAATCCGGAGAGTGCAGTACTTGATGAACTGGTGCGATGGCGCAACAGGGAAGAAACCACAAAGAGAACCACACCCACAGAACGTCGCAGTCGGCCTGGAAGGCCGACTCCCAGACTACTGGTCCTCCGATCGGAGGGACACAAATGCAA